>MDSV01233490.1_pt1 | contig 13501 bp, 12 predicted proteins | sample 810851 | NCBI WGS metagenome assembly MDSV01 (sample SAMN05326640, study PRJNA326480) | marine metagenome | isolation source: seawater | place: Atlantic Ocean: North East | collected 2012 | reverse complement strand
TTTAGAAAATATTAGAGACAATAAATTTAATAAACCAATTTTCCTTCACTGTATTACAAAAAAAGGTAAAGGATATGAGCCTGCTGAAAAATCAGATGATAAATTCCACGGTGTTGAACAGTTTAACATAGATACTGGGGCTACATTAAAAAAATCCAATCAGAAATCTTATTCTCAAGTCTTTGGAGAAACATTAACAAAACTTGCAGAAAACGATGAAAAGATTGTTGCTATTACTGCGGCAATGATGTCAGGTACTGGATTAAAAATCTTTAACGATAAATATAGTAAAAGGTTTTTTGATGTAGGAATTGCTGAACAACATGCTGTAACAATGGCTGCTGGTATGGCAACCGAGGGTTTTAAGCCTTATGTTGCAATCTATTCTACATTTCTTCAAAGGGCATATGATCAAATTGTTCACGATGTAGCTATTCAAAAATTGCCAGTGAGATTTGCAATTGATAGAGCAGGACAAGTAGGATCAGATGGTCCAACTCATGCAGGGTCCTTTGACATAACGTATTTATCTACTTTGCCTAATTTTATTATTATGGCACCCAGTAATCAATCAGAGCTAATCAAAATGATGAAAACATCATTATTAATAAATGATCAACCATCTGCTTTTCGTTATCCAAGAGGAACAGGGGGATTAGAAGATATAGATGATCTTAGTGAAGTAGAAATTGGAAAAGGATATGTGGCTATTGAAGGTGATAAAGTTGCAATACTTAATTTAGGAACACGACTTGAGGTTTGTAAAGAAGCTTGTAAAATTCTTAATAATAATAATATTTATCCAACTTTGGCTGATGCACGATTTGCTAAACCTTTAGATACAAATTTAATTGATAATTTAATAGACAACCACAGTTACATAATAACAATCGAAGAAGGTTCTATAGGGGGCTTTGCATCTCATGTACTCAATTATATAAATAATGTAAGAATTAAAAGGTCGACAGTAGTTGTAAAAAATATTTTTTTTCCAGATAAGTTTGTTGATCATATGAAACCAGAAGAACAATATCGAGATATAAAAATGGATACTAATTCAATTGTGCAAAAAATATTGGGTTTATATGATGATAAAATAATTGAGATTAAAAATTTTAATTTAAAAGAAAAAATATAATATCTAAATTATGAAAAAAATAGCTGTGTTAATTGCTGCAGGAAGCGGAATGGGCGCAGATGCAGCTAAAACATTAGCAAAAAAAGGTTATAAAATTGCAGTTATGTCATCGTCTGGAAAAGGTGAAAAGTTAGCTAAAAAATTCAAAGGCATTGGTTTCACAGGATCAAATTTAGAACCTAAAAATATAAAAGATTTTATTCAATTAGTTATCAAAAGATGGGGAAGAATAGATGTGTTAATTAATAGTGCTGGTCATGGTCCAAAAGGAGAAATATTAAAAATAAGTGATAAAGAGTGGCTTATAGGTATGGAAACTTATTTTTTAAATGTTGTAAGAGCAACGAGAATTGTTACTCCAATTATGAAAAAACAAAAAAATGGTTCAATAATCAACATATCTACATATGCAACTTTTGAACCAGAGAGAGGCTTTCCTACATCTGGAGTATTAAGAGCTAGTTTGTCTTCTTTTACTAAAATTTATGCTGATGAATACGCAAAATATAACATTAGGATGAATAATATACTGCCAGGTTTCATAAATAGTTTAAAACCAAAAAAAGAATTTATCAAAAGAGTACCACTTAAACGCGTAGGGAAAGTTGCTGAAATTTCTGCAGTCATTGCATTACTCGCTTCAAATGAAGGCTCATATATTACGGGACAAAATATTAGAGTTGATGGTGGTATTACAAGATCGGTCTAGCCATTTAAATGTCAAAATTAAATTACAAAAAAATTTTATTAAAAAAAAATAAAGAACCAATAACTTGTCTTACTGCTTATTCTCGTCCAGTTGCTAAAATTTTAGATGGTCTTGTAGATTTAATATTAATAGGAGACTCTGTTGGAACAACAATTTATGGAATGAAGAATACTAGATCTGTTAATTTAGAAATTATAAAAAATCACGGAAGGTCAGTTGTTAAAAATACAAAAAAATCAATGACGATAGTTGACATGCCTTACAACACTTATAGAAACAAAAAGGAAGCCTTAAAAAATGCTTTAACTATCTTGAAATTTACTAAAGCAAATTACATCAAAATTGAAACAGACAAAAAAAATGTAGATATTGTAAAATATTTATCAAAAAACAAGATTAAAGTAGTATCACATATAGGTGTTATGCCTCAAAAATTTTCTGACTTTAGTAAAATTAAAAGTGTTGGAAAAAATAGAACAGAGATAAACAGTTTAATAAATTTAGCCTTAGAGCTTGAACAATGTGGTTCTAAATTTATTGTACTAGAATGTATAAGTGCTAAGACTTCAAAAATAATTACAGAAAAATTATCGATACCAACTATTGGAATTGGTTCTTCAAAATATTGTGATGGTCAAGTATTAGTTATTGATGATATTTTAAATCTCGATTCCAGCATGAAAAAACCAAAGTTTGTAAAAAGTTATATTAATTTAGAAAAATATATCAAACAAGCGATTGAAAAATTTGTCTTTGATGTAAAAAATAAAAAATTTCCTTCTAGAAAATATTCTTATAAATAATTAAATTTTCTCAAACTTGTAAGTAACAGGGTTTAAGAATTTTAGAGTTCCTGTTCCAATATCGTGTATTAATCCATGAATTAATAAATTATCGTTTTCAATATTTTTTTTTACATTTGGAAAAGTAAACAAATTATTCAATGAATTTTTAATACTTTCTTCCTCAAGTTGCATAATTTGATTATCTATTGAAATATTTTTAGAAATATTAGTGAATATTGGTTTTGTAATACTAAGCCATTTATTAATAAATTTATAATTTTGATTTATTTTGTTTTTATGAAGATCATAACTACTTTTGATACCCCCACAACCAGTATGGCCTAAAATAATTAAATGTCGAATTTTAAGTACTTCAGTGGCATATTCTATGGCAGCAGAAGTACCATGATGCTCTCCATCACTAGAGAATGGTGGAACTAAATTAGCTATATTTCTATGTATAAAAAGCTCACCTTCTTCAGCTCCAAAAATAGATGTAACATGTACCCTGGAGTCACAACAAGATATAACCATTGTTGACGGACTTTGTCCTAAAGATGCTAATTTTATGAACTTTTGGGAGTTATTTGAATAGTGATTTACTTTCCATTCTTTATACCTGCTTAATAAAAAATTCGGAAGTGGGCTAAGTTTTTTTATCATAAAATACTTATATAAATGACTTATATTAAGTAATTATTGTAGGCAAGTAATTAGAGGTTTATTTAAAGAATATATTTAAAATATAATTTAATGAAAGAAAAAGTTATTAATAGAACCTTTTGTGTAGCACCTATGATGGGTTACACCACGCCCTATGCAAGAAAACTTTACAGAATATTATCTAGAAAGGTATTTCTTTTTACTGAAATGATTGCTTCAAAATCTTTAATTTATTCAAAAAATAAAGATTTGATAATCGAAAATGATGAGAATAATCCAGTTGCATTACAAGTCGGAGGGTCAGATTTTGAAGATTTAAAGAAATGTGCGACTATTGCAAAAGTATATAATTATGATGAAATAAACTTAAATGTGGGATGCCCAAGTAAAGCAGTTCAAAAAGGTGCGTTTGGGGCATGTTTAATGAAAGACAAGATTCTAGTTAGACAATGTTTAGAGTCAATGCAAACTGATAAAATCGATACTTCTTTGAAGTGTAGAATTGGATTGGGCAAAGAATTAAATTATGATTTCTTTGAGGAGTTTATTGATGAAGTTCAGAAAAGTGGAATAAAAATTATTTATGTACATGCTAGGAATGCAATATTATCAGGTATTAGTCCTGCTCAGAACAGATCTATTCCGCCATTAAATTATGATTTCGTAAAAAAAATTAAATTAAAATATCCAAATATGAAATTTATTATTAATGGAGGAATAAATAACTTGGAGGTGGCAAGCTCACTTTTAAATGATTTTGATGGAGTTATGATAGGTAGACTAATTCAAAATAATCCTTTTATACTTAAAAAAGTAGATAATATTTTTTTCAATACTGGTGATATTACAAACATTAATGAGGAAATAGTTTTAAACTATTTTGATTATATCAAAACAAAAGTTGAGATTGATTCTATTTTTCGCCTACTGAGCCCATTATTACAAATTTTTTTTGGAGTACCAAACAGTAAAATTTACAAGACTAAAATTAATGAATTTATAAAGAATCGTGATTTAAATATGATAGAAAATTTAATATTAAATTTTATAAAAAAAAATAAATTTTTATTGAATTAATATGGCACTTGGTATGAAAGACTTAAAATTTCAACACCGGGATTTTTATCACCTAAATTTGCGTTAGATATATGTCCATAAGATAAACCTATTCTATTATTATTTTTTAATTGATAGCTAAATTCTAAAGTAGTTCTAAATTGTATTTCATTACCAAGCTTCTTTCCTGAGCCATCATCATAATAACCAAAACCAAAACTAGGTGTAAATAAGATATTACTCTTTTTACCTTGAATTAACTGGCCTATATTATCTTCAAGATAAATCCCAGATATCAGGTAAGATGCAGAATCACCTGTAATTTCAAATCCAATAAAGGGCTTTAAAAAGAAAAAATTATCCTCTTTGGGACCAATATCAAAAATAGTATTGTTAAATCTTCTTTCATATCTAAAATCTGAAGTTTGATTGTCTTCTGATCCATCAAATTTAATATCATAAATTCCTAGACCATATACATGTGTGCCTGATGCCATTGACTTTAATGATAAGAAAAAGAGAATTATAATTAAAGAAAACGCTCTCATTACTCTATAATATTTAAATATAGTTAAGTATCAAATAAAAAATTCTTTATTTTGTTGAGAAATGTCTAGAATTGCCTTTTTTAATTTTTCTAGTGCTTTAGTTTCAATTTGTCTTACTCTTTCTTTACTAATTTTTAGTTTTTGGCCTAGCTCATCAAGTGTGATACTCTTCTCTTTGAATTTTCTTAGATTAATTATCGTCTTTTCTCTGTCATTTAATGTATCAATTGCGGCTGCGATATAATCTTTTTTAACTTTTTTATCATTAAAATCTTCATAACTTTCTTCAGGATTTTGCCTATCATCTGCCAAAAGAGACATCAGATCATTTTCTGAATCACTATCAACTTTTTGATTTAGATGAAGGTCACCACCTGTTAATCTTGACTCCATATTTTGAACTTCAATTGATTTAACGTTTAACATATTAGATACTTTGTTAATTTCTGATTGACCCATAAATTCACGAGAAACATCATTAATTTGTTGTTTTATTTTTTTTAAATTAAAAAAGAGTGCTTTTTGAGAAGCGGTCGAACCTGTGCGGACTACAGACCAGTTTTTAAGAATATAATCTTGTATTGAAGCTCTTATCCACCATGATGCATATGTAGACAATCTAAAGTCTTTTTTAGTATCAAACTTATCTAAAGCATGCATGATACCTAGGACTCCCTCATGAATAAGATCATCTAAAGGCAGACCATAGCTTGAATATTTTCTAGCATAAGAAACGGCCAATCTTAAATATGCATTTAAAATTTTTTGAAGAGATTTTGGATTTTTATTATCTCTCCAGTCATCAATTAATATAAATTCTTCTTCTTTTTCAAGTATTGAAGCTTTTTTAGAGAACTCAACTAAACTGCTTGAATAAAAATTTTTATTTATACTCATATATAAGTATACGTAAAAAAATTGTTTTTAGATCAATTAGATTCAAATAATTCTAAAATTTCACCATTTTCTGAAAAAATTCCAGAATAAATTTGTTTATTTGATAGGGGTTGCTTAAATAATGTACAAATTACTCTGTTTTTAGCTTTCTCAAGTTCGTTGTTTTGATTAGATTGATACCCCCTAACAATTCTAGTAAATGTGCTGTAAGGCTTATCAATTGTTGAAAAGTTTTGAAAACCCCACCAAAAACAGTCATTTTGTGCAGAAAGAGGCCTAGTTATATCAACACCCCTATTTACAAAAAGAATTTTTTTGGATGGAGAATAGGCTGCATGTTTCAAATTTAAAAAATATTCTTTGTGTCCAAGATTCTGAATAATTGTATGGTTTAATCTAGAAGTCCATTTAGAAATTGATACCGTTCCAGATGAAGCAGTAGTTAAGACTTCTTCTTTATTGTAACCATAAGATTTTAGAGTTTTATCAACTCCATGCTCAAACATCCAATTTATTATTTCAACAGGATTTGGTGCGGTGTGTAGCTGAAGAAGTTTAGTTAGCATTTCTTCTTGCGCTCCCCTTAAAAAAATAATTGAGTCAGGTTTTAATTTAAATTTGGACATTAAATTGAATCTAAGATTAATAATACTGCTTAGAGTTTCTTTGGAATGATCTCCTAAGCCTATAACATTACCCAAAAATACTAGCTTATCTTCTTTGTTAAAGTTTTTAATTATAAAATCTTTTACTGAATTAAAAGATTTTAAATTTGAATGTATTGATCCAACTGCCCATATTCTTGAAGCATTTGTTAATTCTACAAAATTACTTTGATTATTCAATTCTATTTTTTATTAAGAATTTGTTCAATTTTTTCTGTAGATTGAAAATAATCTGTCTTTTCAACTGCTGCTACTTCTCTAGCTAAACGTTCAATTGCAATTTGAAACATTTGTCTTTCACTATAAGATTGTTCTGCCTGGCTATTTTTTCTAAACAAATCTCTAACAACCTCTGCGATCTTAATTGGTTCTCCTGAAAAAATTTTAGCTTCATATTCTTGTGCCCTTCTACTCCACATAATTCTTCTAATTTTTGGCTTTAATTTTAAAGTATTAAAAACATCATCAATTACTTTCTTTGAAGAAACTTTTCTTAAACCAACTTCAATTTGTTTATCAATTGGCACTCTTATTGTTAACTTGGATTGTTCCATTTTAACAACATAAAAATTGGTTTTTATACTAGATATCTCCATATTTTCTATTTTAACAATTTCACCAACACCATGTTTAGGGTAAACAACTACTTCACCAATTTTAAAATCATTATTCTTTTTACTATTCATTTAACTTCCTGGTTTTTCACTAAAGTATTTTTTAAATTTATCATCAACATTCTGCCAATCTGCTGCGTCTTCAGGAGCATCTTTTTTTTCATTTATGTTTGGCCATATTTCTGAATATTTTCTGTTTAACTCAGCCCATTTCTCAATCCCATCTTCTGTATCAGGCAGAATTGCATCAATGGGACATTCTGGTTCACAAACTCCACAATCTATACATTCATCTGGATGAATTACCAGCATATTCTCACCCTCATAAAAACAATCAACGGGGCATACTTCAACACAATCCATATGTTTGCATTTAATACATTTTTCATCAACAACGTAAGTCATAATTTTTTTTTAATTTTATCTAATATCTTTTTTCTAGCATTTCCAGAATTTACATCTGAAATATAAAGTAGTCCTGAAAGCCTTCTTATCAAGCTTGTTTCATAGTCATGAATTTCTCCATCAGATAAAACTATTTCCCATAATATTTCGATAAGAAGTATTTTTTTAGTTTCAGAATATTTTTTATTTATTCTTGAGGTGTAATAAAATAATGATTTAGAATTATTTCTATTTTCAATAGCTTTTTCTAAGATCTTTTTAACTTCTTTTGGATCTTCTTTAAATATATTGATTAAGGCTGAATTTATTTTGTCTATTTCAATTTGCTGTAATTGACCATCAGAATTAGCTGCCTCAATCATCAAGCCACATAATAATTCTAAATTTTGGTCTGTTATATTGTCTTCAACAGCATTATTTTTAAAAAAATTTTTGAGTAAATTTATCAATTTTGCCTTTCAATAATATGTTTTAAAGAAGTTTTTCTAAAACTGCAAAGGGAGAATTAGGGTCAGATTTTTTTTGTAATTGATTATTATTTTGTTTTAGTTTTTTTGATTTGTTTGATTTGTTTGATTTGTTTGTTTGTTTGAGTTTTTTAATCAAATCCTTTTTTTGCTTGAAAAAATATAATTTTTTTTGATTTAATAAATTAACAGCTTCATAACCACAAAGTGAAAGAATATCATTTAATTGTTCACTATTGCAACCTATTGGATTCATTAATTCAGAAGTTTCAAGAAAAGGGCCATACTTAATTTTTTTTCTAGCCAAATAAAATATTTTCTCAAAAACATCTACTCTAAATGCAAAGTTGTTTACACAAATATAGCCTATTGATTGCCAGTAGCTTTCAGGCATTTTTATATTAGATACAAATGATACCCTTCCATCTTTTGGCAAGGGAAGAAAATCATCAATATTATTTTTATTAAAAACCATCCATAGCAAAGAATTTAATTCTATTGGTTTTTTCTTCATTAAGTTTGGCATAAAAAAATATTTAGCTCCTATTCTTATTCCAAGTTTAGACAGTTGTTGTTTATTTTCAGGATCAATTTTATTTAAAAATTTTTTATAATCATCAACTTTAACAGTACCTAGGTTTTCAAAACAATTGAATGCTATAGCTCTAACATTTGATTGTAGATTTTCTTCAAGCTTATCTCTTATTGGTTTTAAAAAAAATGAAATTTGATTATCTAACCAATTTTGTAGTTTTGCTGATACTAATAATTTTTTTTCAGATGAAATAAATTCTGAATTCAAAGTTTCAGCTAAAGGATGATAAATTTTTGATCCTTTTGTTAAAATTCCAATTTTTTCTTCTCCCCAATAAATATTAGGTGTTTCAGATAGTTTTAATTTATTTACATTTCCAAAATTAATTGAGTCATCTGGAGCTATTAAAAAATCTTCAATTTTATTCTCAATCATATTTCTAATTGATTTTTTAACATGACTTATTGAAAAAAGAGAGTGGGAAATGCCTTTATTATCTAATTCTAAGTCAAATCCTTTTATAATTCCATATTTTTTATTATCTAAAATTACTTCATTATCTTCATTAATGTCTATTTTTTCTATATTTTCTTCTAATGAAGAATTCATAAAATATTTTGATGAAACATCTATAAATTTATTTGTAAGACTTGTGTGTAAGTTGTCTGATAATTCATTTTCAATTTTTTGGGTTTTTTCTTGCCAATAAAGTGGATTTGTTAACCAAGAATGCTGGTTAGAAATATAAGTCCATGTTCTAATTTGAGAAATTTTTAATGATAATTCTGGTATACCACCATTAAATTCATCTAATTTAATTATTTTTTTATATATCCAATCCTCAGGAATTTTAAAATTATTTTTTACCAAGGTTAGAAAAATACTTTTAAGGAATAATAAATAGTTGTCATTAAATATTTTTTCAAAATCTGGTATTCTGCATACATCCCAAAGTAATTTAATTTTATACTCATCTGATAGATGATTTTTAATCTCATTATCTTCTATCAAATTCCTAAAATTTATTTCATCAATAGCATTTTTCTTGTGAACAAAAAAATTTTTAATTGGGAATTTTTTTAATGAACTTAACAAGCTTGAAATAGATTCAAAATTTAAATTTGAATTTCTCCAATAGATTTTTTGTAATTGATCATAATTATGATTTTCTACTGATTTAATTATTAATGGGTCTAGTGTGCCAGCTTCTTTTGTATAACTGAACGAACCATTATTTCTATACCTACCTGCTCTCCCTGCAATTTGACCAATTTCACTAGCACTAAGATTACGATTATATTTTCCATCAAATTTTTCAAGTGAGGTAAAGCAGATATGATTAATATTCAGATTTAAGCCCATTCCTATTGCATCAGTAGCTACTAAATAATCAACATTATTATTTTCGTAAATTTCAACTTGAGCATTTCTGGTACGAGGACTTAATGAACCCAAAACAACTGCAGCTCCACCTTTGTGTGTTCTTAACGTTTCAGCTAATTCATAAACTTTATTTATATTAAAAGCTATAATTGCTGATCTTGGTTTTAATTTTGATATATTTTGTTTAGGAAGATAAGTTAAGTTTGAAAATCTTTCTAACTCTTTCACTTCTATATTAGGAAATAGTTTTCTTAATATTGTTTGTATAGATAAAGAACCTAAAAATATGGTCTCATGTAACCCTCTAAAGTTTAGGATTCTGTCAGTAAAAACATGCCCTCTTTCATAATCAGCAGCTAGTTGCACTTCATCTATAACAACACATTCAACATTTTTATCTGTTGGCATAGACTCAACAGTACAAAAAAAATATTTTGCTTCTTTAGGATTTATTTTTTCTTCTCCTGTAATTAAGGCCACATTATTGATACCAACCCTTTTTATTGCTTTGTCATAATTTTCTCTAGCAAGAAGTCTTAATGGAAATCCAAATATTCCAGAGGAATAAGAAAAAAGTTTTTCAAAAGCTAGATATGTTTTGCCAGTATTTGTGGGTCCAAGAATTGCAGAGATATTATCATTATTATTGAACATTTATACTAAGCAGCATTTGAGATGATTTCATTTAAAACAAAATTTAAAATTCCCCCTGCTTTATAATATTCTAGTTCTTTGTTTGTATCTATTCTACATTTTAAATTAATTAAAATATCTTTTTTTCCATTAATTTTACATTTTAAAACTTTATTTGGTGTTAAGTTATTTATTCCTATAATTGAAACTTTTTCATCACCTTTAATATTTAAATTATTTCTATTTTTATCATCTAAGAATTCAAGAGGTAGAACACCCATTCCAATTAAATTTGATCTGTGTATTCTTTCAAAACTTTCAGCTATAACTGCCTTCACCCCTAATAATCTTGTGCCTTTAGCTGCCCAATCTCTAGAAGATCCGGTTCCATACTCTTTTCCAGCTATAATAACTGTATCTATATTATTTTTTAAATATTCTTGAGAAGCATCATAGATAGGCATGATCCCATTTGATATAAAAGATTTTGTAAGACCGCCCTCTGTTCCTGGCAATATTTCATTTTTGATTCTGATGTTTGCAAATGTTCCTCTCATCATTACTTCATGATTTCCTCGTCTAGATCCATAAGAATTAAAATTCTTTAAATTTACTTGTCTGTTATTTAGATATTTTCCAGCTGGACTTTCTTCTTTAATACTCCCTGCTGGAGATATATGATCTGTTGTAACACTATCCCCCAAAAGAGCAAGTATGCGAGCATCATTAATATCTTCTAAATCAACAATATCTTGGTCTTCAAAAAAAGGAGGGTGCTTAATGTAGGTGCTTGTATCATTCCAATTATAAGTCATATTTTTTTCACTCTTGATAGATTTCCAATTTTGATCGCCTTCATAAATTTCTTCATATCTTTTTTTGAACATATCTGGAGTTAAACATGAATTTAATAAATTGTTTATCTCATGATTGCTTGGCCATAAATCTTTTAGAAAAATTTCTTTTCCATCCTTTGAATTATTAATTGGATCAGTTATTAAGTTAACGTTAATATTGCCAGCAAGAGCGTATGCAACGACCAATGGTGGTGATGCAAGAAAGTTTGCTTTTACATGTTGATGGACCCTTCCTTCAAAATTTCTATTTCCAGATAAAACAGAACAAACAGTTAAGTCATTATTAATAATTTCATCTGCTATCCATTCATCTAGCGGGCCTGAATTACCTATACATGTTGTGCAACCATAACCAACTGTGTTGAAACCAATTTTATCAAGATACATGGTTAAACCTGCCTTGTCTAGATAGTCACTAACAACTTTACTACCAGGTGCTAAACTTGTTTTTACCCATGGTTTTATATCTATTCCTAATTCAACAGCTTTTTTTGCAACCAAACCAGCTGCAAGCATTACGGTTGGATTAGATGTGTTAGTACAGCTAGTAATAGCAGCAATTACAACATCTCCTGATTTCAACTTAGAATGACCTTTATAAATTGGATTATTATCAAATTTTTTAAATTCATTTGGAACATTCTTTAACAAAATCTTGTCTTGAGGTCTTTTGGGTCCAGCTACAGAAGGTTCTATAGTTGTTAAATCCATAGTAATTTTTTTGTTAAATTCTGGATTATAATTTTCGTCTGCCCAAATTGATTGAGTTTCGGAGTACTTTTTTATTATATTTAAATGATGTTCATCTTTTCCAGTTAATCTTAAATAATTAATTGTTTCATTATCTGTTGGGAAAAAACCACAAGTAGCGCCATATTCTGGTGCCATATTTGAAATTGTAGCTCTATCTGCTAGGGATAAATTGGACAGACCATTACCATAAAATTCAACAAATTTACCTACAACACCACTTTCTCTTAGAATCTTTGTTATGGTAAGAACTAAGTCTGTAGCAGTAATTCCTTCTTTAAGAGAGCCTTGTAACTCAAAACCAACTACTTCAGGAATATTCATTGAGATAGGTTGCCCTAACATAGCAGCCTCTGCCTCTATACCTCCAACTCCCCACCCTAGCACTGAAAGTGAATTGACCATTGTTGTGTGACTATCAGTTCCGACAACTGAATCAGGAAAGAGATAATTAATATTATTGTAATTCTTCACCCAAATGGTTTTAGCTATATTTTCTAGATTTACTTGATGACATATTCCTGCTCCAGGAGGAACTAAATAGAAATTATCAAATGATTTTTGTCCCCACTTTAAAAACTCATATCTTTCTTTGTTTCTTTCAAACTCCTTTTTTACATTTTGTTGAAGTGCGTTTTTATTTTTATAATTATCTACCATAACTGAGTGATCAATTACTAAATCAACTCTTGAGAGAGGATTGATAATTTTTGGCTCTAATCCTTTATTTTTTAGTGCATTTCTCATTGCAGCTAAATCTGCAACTGCTGGCACCCCGGTAAAATCTTGCATCAAAACTCTCGTAGGGAAAAAGGATATTTCTAAGTTTTTTTGATTATTTTTAATTTTTAAAGATTTAAAAACTGATGAAATTAAGTCTTTATTAATACTTTCTCCATCTTCGTTTCTTAAAAGATTTTCTAATATTATTTTAATAGAAATTGGTACTTTAGAAAGACTAATATTAAATTGATCTGCTACTTTATAAATATCAAAATACTTATATATTTGGTTATCAACCTCTAAAATTTGTTCTGAATTAAAAGAATTTATGTTTTTCATTAGCTAAAATTATAATTAATTATATTTAAACAAATAGTATGAACATAATTTTTTGTATAGGAAAATGTTAATTTATTATTAGATTTCGGCCAAAAATTGAATTTATAAAATAAATAAAACATGTAAAAGTTTATATGTTTTTCAAATATAAATAATTTTAATTTTATCAACTTTTATAAACATAGGTATATTGTTGACTTTGACCGTAAGTTTTGGGAATAAAAGTGTAGCCTTTTATTATTATCACTTTTAGTGATGTTGGAGGGAGGTTCCTCCGGGGTAACAAAATACAAGGAGTATTTTATGGCTAAGAAGAAAAAGAAAGCTGCTCCAA
>MDSV01223632.1_pt1 | contig 13501 bp, 12 predicted proteins | sample 810851 | NCBI WGS metagenome assembly MDSV01 (sample SAMN05326640, study PRJNA326480) | marine metagenome | isolation source: seawater | place: Atlantic Ocean: North East | collected 2012 | reverse complement strand
ATTTTTTCAATATCATTGCACATCAAAGGACTATATGCAAATTTTTGAGTATTTAAACCCACTAAATCATATGTTTTGAATTTTGTTACAAAAGGAAGTACCCCTGCTTCTGTCACCATTATACTGTTTAAATTGTCAGATTTTATACTGTTAGCTACTGCTAATAATGGATGATTAGCAAATGATTTTTTTGTGAATTCCTGCATGATGTTAGTAGTTGGATTGCTAATATTTCTTTCTTCAATATGAAAAGCACGATTTAATAAATTACTATTGTCAAAAGATCCAAGAAAAATTAATACCATGCATATTAAATATATATATTTTGACTTCTGTAATTTCATTAGGCAATACATTGAAACTAAAAAAACTATAAAATAGACTGGTGCAAAATATCTAAAAAAAATATTTTGAGATTGATATCCCATTGACACGCTGAAAATGTAGACCAAACAAGATATACTAATGAGGGTAAAGCTAATAAGTATATTATTATTTAAACTAAAAAATTCTTTTTTTGAATTTAATAAAAAAACTATAATTGGTATGACTAAAGCAATAAATAATGTTGAAGTTAACTGAGATATAGTAGCAAAGAATCGAATAAGACTTAGTTCTCCTCCATGCTGCTTGACTATTAACGGAAGTGGCAGTAGGTTTTCGAAGTAAATATATCTCCAACAAAAATAAATGATTCCGGTTATTAATATAATAATAAAATATTTAAAAAATATTTTAATCTCAAATAATTCGCTTGCAGTTTTGTAAGCTAAAAATATTGACGGAAGAAAAAAAATTAAAGCCTCAGGTCTAAAAAGACAAAAAATAATTGATGAAATGAACCAATTAAAGAAGTTGCCTTTGTAGGCCTGTTGATAAACAATAAGACCTATAACGCAAAAAACGATAGTACTAAATCCATATAATGAAGAGCCAGTTACCTGGCCTATATTCAAAAGAAATAAGCAAAATAAAATATAGAAAAAGGCGTCATTAGATTTATAAACATCTTTATAAAATATGCTTAAAACCAAATAGAAGCATATTGTAGAAAAAATAATGGTAGAAATATATGGATCAATTTTAAAATAAATTAAAACTCCTAATAATATCATCCATAAAAAATCAGTAGCTCCTTCTGTATGTAAACCATTTTGATTAAAAGCTATTTGTCCAGTTTCTGCCAAGTTTATTGAGTATCTATATAGTATTAATGCATCTTCCTGAGGATAAGAGTAAAAACCAATTAAAATAAAGAGGGAAAAAAATATAAGTGAACTTATTAAAAAAATGATCTTGATTTTGTAATTCATTAAGTTTGATGAACTATTTTATAAACCGAACATTTTTCAGCAAGATTATAATTAGGATAGATAAAAATAAACCTATGAAAGCACAGACTAAAGGGATTAAAGCAGTTGAAGAGCCTAGAGGTTCTATTTGTGCGCTAAGAAATTTTCTGTCAAAAAGATTTGATGGTTTATCAGTTAATATTCCATTCATAAGTAGTTGTTTTTTATAGTTTTCAAAATTGTGATTGGAATTGACAAATTGGGAGCTACCCATTTGTCTATGATGAAAAGATCGTTCATACTGCATGCCCAATAGATAGCTAATTACCATGTCAGATTTATCATCTTTATTGAGCATATCTTCAATAGCTTCTATCCCATTCTTTGAATCATAAGCATGTTTAATATTTTCTATTTGAGAATTGTAATCTTTATAAATCTCCAACTCATAAAGATCTAAAATAGAATTATATAGCTTTGTAAATCTCATTTCTGCTGACCCCATATCATCTTCTAACATTACAGCTATAATTTTCGTATCATAAATACCACCATCTTTTATAACGAATGATTCTACATCTGCTTTTTGATCTTCATTTAAAATATGATTAAAATATTTATTTACATATTGAGGAAAGGTTTCAGAAATATCTATTCCAAATTCGTTTATAAAAGTTTGATACTTTATTCGATCAAACTTAACAAAAGAAGATACTTTTAATTTACCTTGATTGGGTGTAACAAAAAAATATCCAATTGCGAAACCTAATAGGCTGAGAGCTACAATAAATAATAAATTCGCTTGGATTACTTTTAGAAAGGCCTTCAAATCTAAAATAGATATTTTATGATTATCTGCACTCATTATAGACCTCAAAAATGGAATAAATAATCATAAATTAATCTTTTTAAAAATAAATTCAGGTATTAATTTGACTGCTAGCATAATATAACGCCAATACCTAGTAAAAACTACATCTTTGTTTGATTTGTAAGAATTAAATATTAATTCAGCTACTTGTTCAGGTGATGATGTTAGAAATTCAGGAGCATCGACGTTTTCTAACATCTGTGTATCAATATAACCAGGCACAATTGTTGTAACAGAAATCTTTTTTTGATTTAATTTTTGCCTCAATCCAGATAGGTACTGAGTAAATCCTGATTTTGCAGATCCATAAGTATAATTTGAAGCTCTCCCTCTTTCGCCTGCCACAGAGGATACACCAATTATAGTACAATTCTCACTAAAATTTTGTATTTCATTTGCCATTAATTCTATAAGCATTGCAGGACCAACATAATTAGCAAGCATTTCTTCTTTTATTTCCTCATAAGGATCTTTCTGGTTTTTTCTTTTAATCATCTTTCCTACAACACAAATTATTACATCGGGCATTTGTTTGCTTGAAGAAAATCCTCTTAATTGCTTGTTTATATTTATTATTTTGTTAGTAAATTGCTTATGATCATTAAAATTCAAAATATCAAAATCAATTAATTCACATTTATTTCCAGCTTCTATCTCTATGTTCTTTTTTATTTCAACTAAACTTGAAATACCTCTTCCAGCTAAAATTACATTAAAATTATTAGAAGAAAATTTCTCAGCTATGCTTAAACCTAGCTTTGATTTTCCTCCAATAATAAGACAAGTGTTTCTAGACATAATTAAAATAATCGATTGGATTGTGCAGATGCAAAGACTTTAGGGTCATAATGAGTACTCTTTTTAAATTTTCTTATTTTATCTTTATACATTTCATTAAAATTTTTTTTTGTTATTCTCGAGTCTTTTGTTAAATAAACTCTTCCTTTGTTTTTAATAACAATTTTGTCAATATTTAGAAGTAATTGTCTAATTTTTTTTGTATCCGGAAAATCCATAGCAAGTGAATATCCCCTTAGTGGAAAAGACAAAACTCCAATATCTTCTCTTTCAAAAAGCTTTAGTACTGGAAGCATTGGATAAACCTTATTAGATCTAAGTACATTCATTATTTCAATCAAACCACTATATGAATTTCTTATCGGAATAACAAACTGATACTGAATAAAACCTTTGTTACCATATACTAGATTCCAATTTCTTATCTTATCTAATGGATAGAAAAAAGTATCTATATCAACTATTTTTTTTAACGTAAATTTTTGTAGAAAAAAGTACATATGATTAAAGAGGATAGTTGTATAGTAATTAATTAGAGAAAAACGAAATTTAAATGGTAAGGAATAAGATATTTTAGAGGGATAAATTAATTTAGCATTCCTTTCATGTATTTTTAAATCTTTCTTTTTGATATGATTGCCAATAAATACTACTGAACTGCCAATTTTGTCCTTGGAACCAGAAAAATTTAGCCACGCAACACAATATTGATCTTTACAATTACTAAATATGCTCATTGTTTCTTTCAAATTGTTAGTTATTTCTTTTTTTTGTCTAATAAATGACGTCTCTATCTTAAGTAGTTTTAGTTTCACAGATAATATTATGCCTGTTAAACCCATCCCTCCGATAGTCATATAAAAAAGTTCTTTATTTTTTTGTCTTGAACATTCTTTTATTTTTCCTGTTTTGCAATAAATTCTAAAACTTTCAACAAAATTTGAAATACCTCCATCTAAGTGATGATTTTTTCCATGGACATTAGATGCAACCATTCCTCCAACTGATACAAATTTTGTTCCAGGGGTTACAGGCAAAAACCATCCAGATTTTACTATAATTTTAAGCAAATCATTATTTATCATTCCAGATTCTGCAATTACTATTCCTTTTTTTACATCAAAATATAGTAATCTGTTTTTTGCTCTCATCTCAACAGTGCAGTCAGGCTTAATGGAGCTATCGCCATATGATCTACCATTTCCTCTTGCTATTTTTTTTAATTTTTTAAAGTTTTTAATTTGAGCAATATCTTCAAAGTCAACTGTTTTACAATTCTTAAAAACATTGCGGCCCCAGCCGGATATCAATTTATTATTTAATACCATATTTTCATTTGTGAAATAATTACAAAAGTAATGAAAATAAATATCACCCAACTGAATTTGTCTTTTACAATGTAAATTATAGGGTCATCATGCATTTTGTTATTCATTGCTGCCTTAAATATTTTAAATTTCCAAAGTATTAATAAAGGACATATCGACATCATAATATAAATATTATTATAAAGTGTTAAAACTTTTTCAGAAGAAAAGTACATTAACAATAAGATTATGGAGAACAGTGATGAACAAAAAGAAATATATTTTGTCTTATTGATCATACTTTCATTGTATGATCTTCCATGAATTGACTTATCTATAATTAATAAATTAGTTACTTCTCCTATTCTTTTAATAAGAGCTAAGTAAAGAAAGAAAAAAATACTAAAAGATATTAGCCAGGGTGAAAGAGAAATATCGTTTATAAATCCACCTGAAACGAGTCGAAGTGTATAAAAAGATGATAAAGTTAATACATCTAAAAAAAATAGTTTTTTTATAAAAGATGAGTAAATAAAATTAATCAGTATATAAAATAACAAAATCAATAAAAATAAAACATTTAATGTTATATAAGCGAAAAATAAGCTTAATATCAACATTATAAAAATAGTAAATATAAGTGGGAGGAAGTCTATGTTTCCAGAAGCTATTGGTCGATTTTTTTTATTTGGATGTTTTCTATCATTTTCAATATCTAAAAAATCATTCATCACATAAACAAATGAAGAAACAAATGAAAAACAAATAAAGGCGATAGTTGCTTGTATAAAGTTGCTTAATAGAAGTTCTTGAGCCAGAAAAATTGGTAAAAAAATGAGTAAGTTTTTTATCCATTGATAAATTCTTATTACCTTAAAAAAATTTTTTAATTTCTGAAAAAAATTATCTTTTTTTACAATTTCATTGAAGCCAATATTATACTTAGTTAATTGAGATTTAACTTTTGAGTTTACATTAACTAAATAAGCTTTTTTACATGATCTCCAAATAGGAATATCAACAATAGAATCACCTAAATAATCAAAATTTTTATGACCAAATTTTTTTTCTAAGAATTTTTTTTGTTATTTCCAGTTAAATTTTCATTCAAACTAGAGCCAAAATAATCGACAAATAATCCTAGATGTTCAAATACTAATTTAACTTGATTTTTGTTTGATCCAGAACATAAATATACTTTTTTTCCTTTATTCTTGCTCTCTTTAATAAAATCTAAAATTTCTGTTCTATATATAAGTTCTGAACCTTTAATTGGATAATATTTTGTTAAATTGTACTTTAACAATGACTTTCCCTTAATTAGCCAAAAAAATATTTTAAAAATATTAAATATATTTTTTGATAAACATCTCGACGCTGAATCAAGCAATGTATCAGATGTAATTAAGCTTTTATCTAAATCAATTATAAGAGCTGATTGTATAGTTGCCATTAATTTTTGCTTATTAAATAAGTACTTAAATATCTGTTAAATATTTCCCATATTGAATTATAATTTTCATTAAATCCATTTTCATTTAAATAACTATGCTCATACTTTTTATAAAATTTCTGATTTAATATTGGAATGGTAATATCATAATTTTCTCTTGAAATATCGATAGGCTTTTGTCCAAATTGTCTCGACATAATTTCAATTAAATACTGATATTCACCTTTATATCTATTTGAGCTTAAGAATATAATTGGTTTCTTCGCCAAAACAGCAAAACTGACTGATGTACTGCAATGTAATAAAACAACTTTCGAATTTTTTATTAGCTCTTTTGTTCTTTTAATAATTATTTTTCGTCCGTTAAAAAAATTTTTCTTTTTTTCATAATTAGCCTTAGGATGTCCCGAAATTAATACTTTATAATTTGTATTTTTTTCAAATCTGTCAAAATACTTATTTAGTTCACTCAAATAAAAGTTAGGATTTACATTTGACTCAGAATTATGATAAAGCATGTCAGGATGATGTAAATTATCCTCATCGATAAAGACAGCATATTCTCTATCTTTTACTTCTAATTGCTTATCCTCACTAAAATAATAATCATAGTCAAATGATGGTACGGAAATTATATTTTTAGTTTTTGAAAAAATTTTATTAATTTTTTCTACTACTGCATTTCCAGAATATAGAATAAAATCAGGTATAATCTCATGACCTGATACCATGGTACCTTGTTTTTTTAATCTAGACTTAACTTTATCTATTAAAATTTTAGGGTTTTTTAAAAATAAAAAAACTTTTAATAAAAACTTAATTTTAATGTTAGGTAGATTTGCAAGAAGGATAACTCCATATCTTATTTTATTTTTATTAAGTTTTTTGATTATATTAAGGAACCCTAACTCACTTAAAATACCAATTAATATAAATATAGAATTGCTATCTAATTTTTCTATTCGTTCTTCTAACTGCTTAGAATTTTTAAATTTAATTAGATTTTTTTGAAATTTTGGCTCAGTTTGGTTTTCAATTGATGCACCTAAATGTGGGAAAATGAGGTCTATACAATCCCAAGCCTCTATAATATGACCCTCCTTTTCTAAAAGTTCAAATCCAAACCTTTGGTAGTCTCTTTCGCTAAATCTATTTATTAATAAAAAATTTATCCTCATTAATTTTTAGAATTTTTCCAGAGCTTTTTTATATTCATCCCATTGGCCCACATCAGTCCATTCATTTTCATGAATTGGATATACACCAATATTTAAGCCTTGTTTTTTTATATCCCTGATTAAATCTGTTATATCATAATATTGATTAGCAGGTATTAATTTTAAAATAATTGGATCTAAAACATAAAGTCCTACATTAACAAGATAATTATTTTTTATTTTCTCTTTTATGTTTTTAAGCTCACCCTCTGAATTTAATTCACATACTCCATAAGGAATCGAAAATTTTTTTGAAGATGCAACTAGCGTCATTGTAAACTTTCCTTTTTTATGAAATTCCATTAAATCAATATAATTTATTTTTGTAAGAGTATCGCAATTCGTTAAGAAAAATGAACTACTAACTTTGTCAATTAATAGCCTTAAGCTTCCAGCTGTGCCTAGAGGTTTTTTTTCTTCAATGAATTTTATTTTAAAATTTCCGGAGAGTTCTTTAAAAAAAGATTTAATAATCTGAGATTTTTCATTTATTGATAAAACATAGTGTTTCACCCCAAATGAATAAAAACTCTCAATTATTCTTTCAATTATAGTCTTATCTCCAACAGGTAATAAAGGTTTTGGAAGAATGTTAGTAAATGGCTTCATTCGCTTACCTTTACCTCCTGCCATTATTACGAGTTGAGGTGCTTTCTTAAATACTTTATTCGTTTGTTTAGATTTAAAAACCTGCTCCCAGGTACAATAATCTAATACCTTAAAATTTCCATCAACAATCGGTACTAAATCAATTTTATATTTTAACATTAATTTTTTAATATTATTAAAATCAGGTTCAATTTGATTTGCGAATTTGGGTTTTTTATTAAAAACATTTTTTATTTTATTACTCAAATTCCTATTCAATAAAATATAGCGCCTAATATCCCCATCAGTTAATGTTCCGAGCATTTTTTTATTGTCATCCACAACGATAAGACAGTTTTGTCCTGTTTTATCTAAGAGCAGCATCGCTTCTTTTATAGATTTATTAGAATCAATTTGGATATTTTTTTTCTTAGTCATGTATTTTTGATAAACACTAATGTCAATTTGATTATCTTTATAAAAGAGTTTTTGTCACTATTATTTCTTAACTTATTTTATACCTGAATTTATTATATTATCTGCGATATACTTAATTTCATTTTTTGAATATCTTTGGTCAATTGGAATGGTTAAGATATGATTAGACAAATCTACCTCAAACTTAAAATTTGCTTTTTTTATATTTTTATGAATTGGCCAGTGAATACTTGAATAAATCCTTCTTTTTTTTAAGTAGTTTCGTAATTTATTTCTTTCCTTGACAAGAATTATATAACCAAGTGGTACCTCATTTTTTTTTAAATATTTAAAGATTTTTTTGAATTTTTTGCCTAATAAACGATCAAGTAATAACCAATTATTTCTTCTCTTTTTTGAAATATCCATCCAATTGTATTTGTATATTTCATTTTTAAGACTCTTACTTAAATTTTTAGTAGAATAGATTTTTGACAATTCAATTTCCTTTTTCCTAAAAAAATTAACAAAGCAATCTTCATTTTCACGATACTTATTTTGATTTAGAAAATTTTTCTTTTTCTTTCGAAATAACTTTAAATTACTTATTAACATTTGATTATCTATATATTTTTTTTTACTTTGACTAGAAGCATTGGACCAGCCTCCAGCAGAAATATGACTATGTTTTCTTAAGGAGAAATATATATAATGTGAACTAACAAAAGGATCAAAATCAATATTCAAGAAGCTATGCGTTGCATCCTCTATTAAAATATATTTATTGCTTTTACTTTTTTTATATTTCTCAACAAATTTTGATATACGACCAAAGTAATTTATAACAAGTATCGAAGTATTTTTTTTCGGATTTACTAAGGGATTTAGCTTGCTGTTTAATTTGTAATAAATTATATCTAATTTACTTTTTTTTACACATTCTATGATGCTGCTGCAACAAAACACTGGAAGATATATTGTTCTTATATTTTTACCTATGATTTCATTTAATATATCATAAAGGGCAGATCTTCCATTTATTGAGAAATTGTCAAGAGCTTGAAATTGACCTCGAAAATCACTATTGCAATAATCCTTTTGATATTCAAAGGATCCGCCAATATTAAAATTTTCATTTGATTTTATCATTTAAGTTTATTTTTTTAATTACAGCTTTCTATATTTTTGAAAATGACTTCTAGATTGATCTCCATATTCACTGCATAAAAAATCATAAACTTCTTTATCTATAATTTTTTCACCAATCAAGAAGGGGGTTGTGCTTTGGGAAAAATTTTTTTTAAAAGTTAATAATGAATCATCAGGGTCTGAACTTCTACCTCCGCCAAAATTAATGTTTTTAAAACCACTACGACATGACCACTCGATCAACTTATGGTAACTTAACAATATAATATTTTTTTTTCTTGCTTCTTCTAAAGCTCCAAATAAATGACAATAAACATTATTATCATCAAATAAGAGTAATTGAGATGTGGTGATTTTATTATCAATATATATTGAAAAAATAAGGAAGTTATTTTCTAAATTTTTTTGTAATTTCTCATAAAAGCTTTCATTATAAAAATACCTTTTATCTGCATTGTTGTATCTCAGATTTTCTTCATAAACTTTCCTAAATTCTTTTAAATGTCTTGAGCTATTTCCAATTTCTATATTCATTCGATTTTGAAAAACTTCTGTTTTTTTAATTTTTTTTCTGCATTCTTTTTTATATAAATCTAAAACTTTATTTTCATTTATATTTTTAAAACTAATAAATACTAATTCTCTATCATTTACAATATTACCATCGTAAAGATTTGTAATTAGATCATGACAATCTAAGAATGGATTAAATTTAATTACTTCACTAACTATATTTAGTTCATTGAGGAGAGATCTTAATTCTCTATAGCATGATTTTATAAAGTTTTCATCATTAGTGTTGCATGTAGGTCCTCCATAACCATAGGCGGTCTTAACATCAAAATATGATTTTAATTCCTTTATCGAGCATTTAAGAAAAGGATAAATAAATATTTTGCTATTATCTTCTACTATGAAAAAATATGGTTTTTCATTTTTGTTTTCATAAAGAGATAAATATCCATAATGGCTATATATATCTTGATTAAATTTTTCGGAATAAAAAATATCATTTTTTGATTGAAATTCTTTGAGATTAAATAAATTAGTTTTCATCAACTATCTTTTAATTTTATATCTCATTAAATAAATATCTTGTTTAATGTATTTTTTATCTAGTTTGAAGCCACACTTAGCATATAGTTTACGTGCAGCAATATTATCTTTTCTTACAGTTAAATAAATTTCTTTGATCTTATAATTTAATGTAAAAAAAGAAATCGCAATTTTTGTAGATATAAAACCATAGCCTTTGGCCCACAAAGATTTTTCTCCAATAAATATTTCAAACTCAGCACTTATTTTTGTGATATTTGTAAAATATACATTACCGATATACTTGTCATCTAAAGTAATAGCTAGATTTAACCGTTTTCTATCATTACTGACTTTTTTAAACCAAGCGATTTCATCCTTAATTGTTATTCTTTTTTTATTAAAGTTTCCCTGGCCCTTTGTAAATTTCCAGATTAAATGATCATTTCTAAATCTAACTAATTTAGGGAGATCGTCTTTATTTAATAATCTCAAGTTAATCAATTTATTATTCATAATAATTTTATTTAAGCATAATATTTTTTATTTTTTTATAATTACTAAGCAATTTTTCTATTTTTTGAGCACTTCTCCCATTACCAAATTTAAATTTCATTTTTTTTAATCTATTTCTAAATTTTAGTTCTGTTGCTTTTAAAATACCTTTTTTAATGGAGCTTTTACTATAATCAACATCAATGATACTTTCATGGCGTAATCTATTTTTTTGCCTAATTCCTATGTTAACTGTTGGAATTTTATAATAAGGTACTTCAACAATGCCACTAGATGAATTACCAATTACAAATAGAGTATGTCTGAGAACCTGGTGATAAAAGTCAAATCCAAGTGAATCGAAATAAAAGAAATCTCTATTTTTATTTACTTTCGATGCAATAGTTTTCTTAATTTCGTCTGTTCCAATCTCATTATTAGGAGAAGTTATTATCAAATTGAATTCAAATTGTTCTAGAACGTCTAATAGATTATTTATTTGTTCTTTATCGCTAATTCTATTTTCTAATGTTACAGGATGGTATGTCATTAGGACTATTGGTTTCTTTTTACTAATTGATAGTTGTTGGTAAATTTTATCTTTACTTAACTTTTTTACCTTTTTAATTCCATCAATACTCAAAGAGCCAACATTAAATATTCTTTTGCGCTCTTCACCCATATGTAATATCTTTTTTGAATAAGTCTCTGAAGATGTAAAATGTAAATGTGAAGCTTTGGTTACCATATTTCTGACTTGCTCATCAATAAGACCTTGGGTTGCTTCACCTCCACCTATATGCACTATAATTTTCCTGAATAATATTGCGTTTAGAATGATGGGCAATAGTTCATACCTATCACCAAGAACTATTATGAGATCAAATCTATATTTTTTAAATATATTACTTATTTTTTTAACTTCCAATGACATACTCTGTGTAAGTGAGTAATCATCGTTGTTATTATTAGCATAGTCAAAGATGTCATCTATTTTAATATTACTTTTTTTTATTTCATTTATTGTATTTCCAAAGTTCTTAAGAACATGGGTTCCACCTACAAAAAACTTAACTTCAAATAGTTTATTTCTTTGTAAATTCTGAATAAGAGGTCTTAGAATTCCAAATTCTGCTCTGGTAGTGCTAAAGATAGCAGCTTTTATTTTATTCAATTTCTTCATAAGTAGTTATTTCAAGATAGCCATCACTAGTTTTGAAGATATGATCATACTTTCCTGACGATTTTATTAGAGTTCCAGGTCTTAAATTATTCAAAAGATATTTTTTATTTTTTCTAATGACCTTGCTTTTTTTTACGAGATATTTGATATTTTTATATTTAAAATATGCTCCAGGATATGGATAAGATATGGCACGTATCTTATTATAAATATTTACTGTTTTATCTGACCATATAATTTCTGAGTTACTACTATCTCTCATTTTTCGATATGTTGCTTTTTTTTCATCTTGTTTTGTAGTTTTTATTTTACCGTTCAATATTTTTATAAGATATTTCTTTATCAAAAATAGGCTTGCTTTATCGCATTTAAGCAAAATATCTTTTATTGTATCTTTATATTTAATTTGTATTTTTCTCTTACCAATAATATCTCCAGAATCTACACCTTCTTTCATAATAAACATTGTCAAGGCAGTTTGAGTATAACCCTCTTCAATTTGCCATGCTAGAACTGATCTTCCTCTATCCCTAGGTAAATCTGATGGATGGAACCCTACAGCACCTATTCGAGGTGTGATTAAAATTTTTTTTGGAATAATCCATGACCAACCAGAAACTATTATAAGATCAGGTTTAATATTTTTTATCTTTTTATAATAAATCAAAGCATTTAAGTTACGGACTATTTCACATTTATTTCTAAATTTACTAAAATTTCTGTAACTTTGAATCTTATGATTCTTTGGATGTGTAATAATCAATTTAAGGTCTATTTTTTTTAATCTTATTAGGTAGTCAACTATCAATTCACCGTTAGTAAGGCCACCTATAAAAATTACTTTCATGTATTTAAGTAATGCTTAATACTACCTCAAAAGCTTCAGCAAATTGTACTCCTACTCTACCCCCCCTTATTTGAGCTAATGCCTTTATATATTTCTTTGACCTTGGAAAATTCTTTTTCATAATTTCAGATTTATAATGGGAAAATATTTTCAACTTTGTATCTATATGGTCTGTTATATCTACAAAATGGTTAGGAGAAAAAACTGTATTATCACATGAATAATCTGTCTCTGAAGGAGTTTCATACATTAATATTTTCTTTATAAAGGGAAAATGAAAATTTTTTGAAGAACTTATTAATGCCTGAAATACAATTTTATGATCTGAATGTATATCATTCGAGAAATTTACATAAATAATTTCAGGTTTGACCTCAAGAATTACATCTTTTATAGAATTAATAATATTTCTCATAGGAATTTGATCAAGCTCACCTGTAGGTAATCCAAGATTGAATAATTTTTCAAAGCCAAGATCTTTTTTTACTCGATTAACAATACTTTTCCATTTCGTTATATGTTTATTATCATGCCCCATTGCTTTATTTCCAAAAGTTACCACACACCAATATAATTTGTGTTTCATTTTTTTGTGCCTTAAGATTGTGCCTCCACAACCAAGTGTTTCATCGTCTGGATGAGGCGCTATAACAAGAACTTTTTTCATTTTACTTTATTAACATATTCCATTCTATTGGTGTTTCAGGTTCAATATCCATAATAGATTTCATTCCCAAAACATTTTCATAATCTATTGCATCAATACCAATCACTGGTCTTTTAATAGAAATATTTGTTGTGTCAATTATTTCTCCAGCATTTATTTTTTTAATTGCAAATACTCCTCTT
>MDSV01222349.1_pt1 | contig 13501 bp, 13 predicted proteins | sample 810851 | NCBI WGS metagenome assembly MDSV01 (sample SAMN05326640, study PRJNA326480) | marine metagenome | isolation source: seawater | place: Atlantic Ocean: North East | collected 2012 | reverse complement strand
TTTTATCTACAGTTATATTTTCAACATAAATTATAGACCTCTTATCTTCATCAAAAACCATTCTTGCAAGTTGTTTTTTTGCAAGAGACGTAACAATTAGATTTTTATTCCATTTTTTAAAATAATCTTTTTCATAAACAATTAAATTTGATGCACCAAATTGATTTCCCCATGAATATATGGGTTTTGTATAATTTTTATGAGTGTTGTTACTTTTGTCTATAGGCCATTCTCTAGTATAATTATTGTCTATAACTTTATTCTTGTAAGCATCATAAGATTTAAAATTTGTTCCATATGTTGCGTAAGGCCAACCATAATTATCATTTTGATTAATTAAATTTATCTCATCTCCACCTGTTGGTCCGTGCTCAGTAGAAAAAATATTTTTATTTTTTGTAATAAAAAGTCCTTGAGGGTTTCTGTGTCCATAGCTATATATTTCATTAGTTTGTTCGATAATATTAATTTTAATCATTTTTCCATACTGATTTGATAAATCTTGACTCAAAACAGGGCCATTAACTCCATCTGCATAAAAATCACCAACGGACAATATAATATTGTTTTCATCTAATTTTGATAATCTACCACCTGATGAGGCAGCTGCAAATCTTGGATTTTTTGTAAGATCAATAGATAGACATTTATTGGAAGAAAAAATTTTTTTCCATTTAGAAATTGTAAGATCTTGTTCGTTTATTATTTCTGATAAATATAAGGAAATTTTATAACAATCTTTTTCTATAATGTAATCGAGTGAACTAACTATAAGAACTTTATTTTCAAAATTTTTAAATTTTTCAATTAAAATATCTTTAATACCAAAAAACTCTTCTGCACTTTTTCCAATTTTTTTTTCATTTGTTTTAATAAAAGCATCTTTATTGTTTTTTATTTTTTCTAAATTAATTTGTTTAAATTTATATTCACCATTAATTTTTTCAAATTGAAAAAATTCTGAGTTTCCTGAAATATATAATATTTTTTTTCCTAAAGACTCTATTCCACCATAACTCGAAAATACTGGTATTTTAAAACTTTTTAAATTAAGAGCATAATATGCTGAATTTAGTTTTTTATCTTTTCCGAAATTTTCAATTTTTGTTTTATTAATTTTCAATGCTTCTTTGAAAGAATCTACTTTATCAAAATTTTCATATGTCCAAATTATAGCTATTAAAATGCTTAAAAACCAAATTGTAAAATATATATAATTTTTTCTATTAAACATTTTTCAAAATTTACATGTTATTTAATACTTAAATGGCTGATCATATTTTACTTAACTTCAAGATTTTTATTAATATAATCTGCTCTTAAAGTTGTTAATATTATTAATAACAAAAAAGGTATACATATTATATTCATTATTTTCCAATTTGTGAGCACTAATAAAACTCCAGCTGATAAACTTCCTATGGAATGAATAGAATATACTATAAAATCATTTAATCCTTGTGCTTTAAATTTTTCTTCTTCTTTGTAATTTAAAACTAATAAACTAGTGCCTGATATAAACAAAAAATTCCAGCCAAAACCAAGAAAAATCAATGCAAACATATAATTAAAGAAGGTTTGATCAAAAAAGCTAGTTACGATTGTAACACTATAAAGAAAAACACCTGCATACATTATATTACTATGTCCGTATTTTTTTATTAAATGACCAGTTATTAACGATGGTAAAAACATTGCGACTACATGAAATTGAATAACAGTACCAGTCTTACTTAAGTTAATTTTTTCCATTACATGCATACTAATTGGAGTTGCTGTCATCAAAAATGTCATTACAGCATATCCAAATGCTGCTGCAACAATTGCTTGCAAGAATCTAGGTTGAGAAATTAAATCTAAATAACTTCGACCAGAATATTTAATATTAACTTCTAGTTTTGAATTATTATCATAGAATAAAAATAAAATTGTAGGAATAAATGTTAAAATAGAGAGCGATAAATATGATCCAACATATAAATGGTCGTTAACGATGTCTTTAGCATAATTTGCTAAACCTGGTCCTATAATAGCTGAAACAATTCCACCTAATAAAATTATTGAAATTGCTTTTGGTGCATAATTTTTTTCAACACTTTCAGCTGCAGCAAAACGATATTGGTGAGTAAATGCCATACCAACACCAATAAAAAAATTTACTAAACAAAATAAAATAAAGTTCTGGGCCATTATAGAATAAGCAGCAAATAAAGAAAAAAGAGAATTTCCAATAGAGGCACAAATAAAACCTGCTTTTCTTCCAATTAAACTCATTACTTTAGTTGCAAAAATTGCACCAATTGCAATTCCAACTACTGATATCGACATTGGTAATGTAGAAAGAGATTTTAATGGACTAATTTGAGAACCAATAATTCCACTTAAAAATACAGTTATTGGTGCTGCCGTAAAACTGAAAATCTGACTTAAAAAAAGTACCCATAAATTTTTGTTCATATATTTATTTTTTCTTTTGTAAAGTCAATTTAAAATTTAAAGTGATTTAATCTGTGAATAAATTTTAGATTTATTTGTTTGACCAATACTTCTAGAAATTTCTTTACTATTTTTGTAAACAACAATAGTTGTCCAATACTCAATTTTTAGAAAATTTGCAATTTCTTTATCTTTTGTTTGTTCAAAGCTTAAAAATAAAATGTTATCAAAATCTTTTTTAGCTTGATCTAAAATTTTAGTTTGTTTTGAACATGTAAAACATGTTTTATTCCATGAATGAATTATGATTGTTTTACCTTCAGAATTAGCTTTCTCAAATGCTTTTTTATCAAACATTGTTGATTTTTCTATAGCATAAGAATTAAATGATATTAGTGTTAATAATAAAATTAAAAATTTTTTCATAATAGAAACTTATCAAATTAATTGTAAAAGTTAATAAAATATTAAAAACCAATATGAAGTAAGGCCTGCAAAAATTGTAGCCAATATATTTTTACTTAAAAAACCCACTATAATAGCTATTATTGATGCTAATATTTTTGGATTATTCTCTACTAAAAGTATTCCAGAGTTATCCAAAAAAATTGATGGAAAAATAATAGCAGGAAAAATTGCAGATGGCACGAAGGATAAAATTAACTTTATATTTTTGCTTAAAGTATCTTTTTTTAATAATGCGATCATTAAAAATCTTGTTAAAAATGTAATTATTCCTGAATATATAATTAACGACAAGCTCATTATTTTTTTCTTTTATTAATATTTATTACAAAGGCTGCAAATAATAAGGCGGATAAAGCCGCAACAATTATGTATCCCTTAAAAGGAATTGTATTATATCCAACTGTAGCGACAAAACCCGAAACTAACATAACTAAAACATTATTAATTTTTCTAAACTCATTAACTAAAATGGCTAAAAAAGTTAAAGGTATTGCAAAACTTAAACCTAGCTCTTCTGGTATAACTGCACCTAAAATTACACCTATAAAAGTTGAAATTTGCCATATAAACCAAAGTATTAAGCCAGAACCTAGTAGATGATAATGAAAATTGATTTTTTTTTTATTTTTTTTAAAATAATTTAAAGATACTGCGAATGATTGATCATAATTAAGGTATGACAAAATTATTTTCCATCCCATATTTAAATTAGCTAAATATTCTGAAAGTACAGCTCCATACAAAAGATGTCTTGAATTAACCGCACCTACTGAACTTAAAATAATTAAAGGCGATGCTCCTCCAGAAAATAACTGTATTAAAACTATCTGTGAAGCTCCACCACAAATTATTATTGAAATAGCACAGGTCAGATAAGGACCTAAACCAAGTTCCATACCAATTACACCAAATATAATTCCAAAAGGAACTACCGGTATAAGTAAAGGACTTATATCTAATATACCTTTAACAAAAATATTTAATTTAGTGCTCATTTAATAAACACTTTTATTAGAAACAAACTATATGATCAATATTAATAGGTCTTTTTATTCCAAATTTTTCATCTACTTCATGTTGATGTATATGATGTGAATGAACAAAAACAGGAATTAATTTTTTACTTTGAGTCTTTAATGTATAAATAAAATTTGTACCTCTAAATTTTCTATCAACAACTTCTAATTTTAAATTACTCTTATCATCATGAATCAAATCTTCAGGCTGCAATAATAATTGTACATCTGAACCATTGGGATAGTGTTTTGCAAATTTTCCATTTATTATACCTAAATCTTCATTTTCTAAACTCTTTTCTCCCGTTACTTTTGCAGGAATCAAAACTCCTCTATTTAAAAATTTTACAACCTCAATTGAATTTGGAAAATGATGTATGTTGTATGGATCATCAAACTGTCTTAATTGACTGTTTAAAATAATTCCACACTTATTTCCTAAATAAAATGCCTCGTATGAATCGTGAGTTACTATAATAGTTGTTATTTTTTGTTCAGTTAGTATTTTTTTTAATTTAACTTGAATTTCTTCTTTAAAACTTTGGTCTACATTTGAAAGAGGTTCGTCTAATAAAAGTAAATCTGGATTTGATAGCAAAGCTCTAGCTAAAGAGGCTCTTTGTGCTTCTCCAGAGCTTATTTGATGAGGAAATTTATCTTTTATATGATTTAAATGAAGAAATTTAATAATTCCCTGGATTGTTAAGTTTTTTTTCTTTTTTTTATTTCTTTCTGCGCCAAATTCAATATTTTGCAAAATATTATAATGTGGAAATAATGAGCTATCCTGAAAAGCCATTGAGATATTTCTATTTTCAGGCTCAATGTGTTTATTTTGAGATGACAAAATTTTATTTTTTAACAAAATTCTTCCTTTTTTGATTTTTTCTAAACCAGCAATTGTTCTTAAAATTGTAGTTTTTCCTATGCCTGAGGGGCCCAATAAACAAATGATATCCCCTTCATTTTCAATAGAAAATGTAACATTATTAACCTTACTCTTTAAGCTTGCTTGGAATGTAACATTTTCTATATCTAAAAAATTTTTTTTCATAACTTTTTAATCTTTAAGAATATATCTAGATGTAATCAAAATAAAGAGACTTGCAATAAGAATCAGAAATAATGAAGGTGCGGCAGCAGCTTCCAATAAATCTTGAGAGGCATATATGTAGGCAGTAGTTGCAAAAGTTTCAAAATTAAAAGGTCTCATTATCAGTGTTATTGGTAATTCTTTTATGATTTCAATGGATATTAAAATTCCAATTAATAATATTGAATTTTTTAGGTATGGAATATGAATTTTTTTAAAAGTTTTAAACTTTGAGTATCCTAGTAAATATGCACTTTCATCAATTGAGTAGTTTATTTTATGGTAACCTGATTTAATTCCATTACTTGCTAAAGAATAAAATCTTACAAAATAAACTAAAACCAGTCCCAAAATAGAACCTATAAAAATTGTTTTAATAGTTTTTAGTCCAAAAAAATTTATAATATTATTATCAAACCAAGATATAAAAGAAATATAGGCTACAGCTAAAATAATTCCTGGAATAGCATAACCTGAAATTGAAAAAGTGGTCATTAAATTAAGAAAATTACTTTTAGAAACCCTACTCCCATAATTTGAAATAAAAGCAAGACAAATTAATACAAGACTGGATAACGTTACTAATAAAATTGTATTGAAAATCAATTTCATTAAATTTAAATCTGCTAAATGTTTAGGAAAAATTATTGTCCAATACAACATTTGTAAAACAGGAAATAAAAAACTAATAAAAAAAACTAAAAAACAAAAAGTAAAAGCTAATAAAGATTTATATCCCTCTAATTTAATTAATGCTTTTGACTTAAAACCCTCTTTTGATGGTGAATGGTATTGAGCTTTTTTTCTAGAAAAATTTTCTAAAATAAATAACCCTAATATAAAAATTAATAAATAAAATGATAATCTATTAGCAAGTACTAAATCATCAAAAGAAATCCAGGCATTATAAATACCTGTTGTTAGTGTTGAAATACCAAAAAAGGATACTGACCCAAAATCAGATAAAGTTTCCATTGCAACCAGAGATAATCCAGCAACTATTGCTGGCCTAGCTGAGGGCAATATGATTTTAAATAAAGATTTTTTTTTTGAAAAACCTAAATTTTTTCCAAGTTCTAATAAATTTTGCGATTGATAGTGAAATGATGCTCTTGTTAAGACGTATACGTAGCCAAATAAGGAAAAAGATATAGATAAAATAGCGCCCATCATCCCATCGAATTTTGGAATAGATTGATTGTATTGCCCTTCACCAAATAAATTTTTTAATATTAAAAAAGCAGTGCCATAATTTTCAAAAAAAGCTGTTAACGAATAAGCATAAATGTATGCAGGAACAGCAAAGGACAAAATGAGTGCCCATTTAAAGAAGTTTGCACCTGGAAAGTTAAAAAAAGATACTAAATAAGCACATCCAACACCAATTATAAATGTTGTAATTAAAACACCTGCTAAAAGCAAAAATGAATTAGAAATATACTCATAAATGAAAGTATCTTTCATTATTAAAAAATAATTTCCAGTACTCTGAAAGAAACTACTAAATACAGTAATTATTGGTATAGCTACAGTAATTGATATTAAAAAAGAACTTAAATACCAGAAATTAATTTTTTTTAAAATCATTTATTCTGTGCTCATAACATATTAGGTGGGGTAATTCACCTATGAAGAATAGTTATGAGCACTAAAACAAAAAGAAAATTATTTAGTAAAAGGAGAAAGGATATGTGCGACCTCTTCATCTTTTATATCTGATAATTCTCTTCCATTTATTCTCTTATCGATTTTTTTACACTCTAACATACACGGATCACAAGCTTTCAGAGAATATGATCCATTTTGATGAGAAGGATTATGTGTATCAATAAAAGATAAATTTTTTTTCACTTTTTTTCCTACTATTTCCAATTTGCAGCTAACATACATTCTAGAGCTGTAGATTGATTTTTTCCATAATTAACAACTTTAGTCTTTAAATCTTGTTTAAAACCAAGACCCATTTGCTTAACTAAATCATGTGGCTCTACACCATCAATCATTGGATATTCAAATGTATTATTAACTATATGTTCTTGGGCTTCTTTAGTTAATAAAAACTCAAGTAGTTTTTTAGCATTAGCTGGATTTGGTGCATGTTTTAATACTCCACCCCCACTGATGTTCATGTGAGTTCCTCTATCACCTTGATTTGGAAAAAAGGGTAATACTTTTTTAGCAGCTTCTTGTTGTTCTGGACCTTTTTTTCCTGATAACATCAATGCTAAATAATATGTGTTAGCTACTGCCAAATCAGCTTCACCAGCTGCTACAGCTAAAATTTGAGCTCTATCGTTACCTTTAGAGTCTCTAGCCATGTTTGCAACAACACCTTCTGCCCATTCACAAGTTGCTTTTTTTCCATTATTTTTTATAAGTGAAGCAACAAGAGATTGATTATAAATATTATTTGATTTTCTTATTACAACTCTACCTTTCCATTTTGGATCAGCTAGACCTTCATAAGTCATTCCATTCAGATCATTTGCATTAACTCTCTCTGGTGAATAATAAATAATTCTTGCTCTTTTAGCTATACCAGTCCATTTATCAGTTCTAAAATTTGCTGGTACTGCCGCTCTTATTGCTGATGTTGTTGAGTTTTGAAACATTCCATTTATAGCAAAAGCTCCCAGTCGTCCTGCATCTGCTGTTATGTAAAGATCAGCTTTTGAATCTTTGCCTTCTTCAGTTATTCTTTTTTGAAGTGCTTTATCTTTGCCTGATATAACATTTACTTTAATTCCAGTTTTAGCAGTAAATTTTTCATAAAGTTGTATGTCTGAATCATAGTGTCGAGCACTAAAAACATTAACTTCTGCTGCTATTACAAAACTAGAAAAAAGAAGTGTTAAAATTATTGAAAATAGACTTATTTTTTTCATTGAATTTTCTCCTTTATTTTGTTTATTTTACTTAATGTTTTGTTGTATAATGATTATCATTCTCAATTGCAATAGTAATGATAATCATTCTCAAAATGACGCAGGCACTTAAACCCCTATGTAATGCAAATTTTAGCCCATAAAAGCTATCTTTTTAGTAAATCCTTGATAAAGAAAGTAGCTATGAAAGTTTATTATAACAATTCGTGCAGTATTTGTAGGGCTGAAATAAATCTCTACAAGAAACAAGGAATTGAAGAAATTCAATGGATAGATATTACTGACAATGAACAAGCTGAATTAGAAACTAAAAAAAAAAATAAAACCTTACTTAGAAGACTTCACGTCAAAGATGGGGAGAAAATAGTTGGTGGAGCTAAAGCTTTTTTACTTTTATGGAAAAAAATGCCGAAATATAAATTTCTTTATAATTTTTTTAAATTGCCAATAATTTTCAATATATTTTCTATATTTTATGAATTAGTTGCTTATTTTTTATATTTAAAAAATAAAAAACAAATAAAAAATTAATTTAATATAATAACAAGCAGACTTGCAACTAAATGGTTTGTAAAGATAAAAGCTAAAGTAACAATAAAGTACATTATAGTAACAATTTTATTTCTTTTTCTTCTTTGCCTAACGAAAGCTTTGTCATCAATATCTGAAATATCTCTAATTCCAATTACTGGGTAATCACAGGTATATCTCCAAATTGAATTTGGCATACGTTTATCTGTCTTGTTGTAGTAATCAATCCAAGCAACAGTATATCTGAATAAAAAATAGCAAATTGTTAGAAGCAAAATACTTGTCAACATTTTTTGCTAGAACTGCTCAGACTCAGTCGACCCTTCCATTGCAGTAGTAGAGCTAGTCCCACCACTAATTGTATTTGAAACAGCATCAAAATAACTTGTTCCCACTTCTCTTTGATGTTTTACACTTGTATACCCATCTTTTTCTCTTGCAAATTCTTGTTGTTGTATTTTTGAATAAGCAGACATTCCTTTAGATTTATATTGTTCTGCAAGTTCAAAAATTGCAAGATTCTGAGTATGAAACCCTGCTAAAGTAATAAATTGAAATTTATAACCCATTTCACTAATTTTTACCTGAAAAGAAGCAATCTCTTCATCCGATAGGTGTTTTTTCCAATTAAAAGAGGGAGAGCAGTTATATGCTAAAAGCTTACCAGGAAATTTTTGATGAATAGCATCTGCAAATTTCTTTGCTTCTTCTAAATTTGGCTGAGCTGTTTCACACCAAATAAGATCGCTGTATGGAGCGTAAGCTAAGCCTCTGGATATAGCTTGGTCTATTCCATGTTTTACATAAAAAAATCCTTCGGGCGATCTTTTTCCAGTCAAAAATGATTTATCATTTTCGTCATGATCATTTGTTATTAATTTTGCAGCATTTGCATCTGTTCTTGCCAATATAATTAACGGCACATCGGCAATATCAGCAGCAAGTCTTGCAGCTTTTAAATTTTTTATCATTGTGCCTGTGGGGACTAAAACTTTACCACCCATATGACCACATTTTTTTTCACTTGCAAGCTGGTCTTCAAAATGAACTCCAGCTGCTCCAGCTTTAATAAATTTTTTTGCTAATTCAAAAACATTTAATGGTCCACCAAATCCTGCTTCCCCATCGGCAATAATTGGTAGCATATAATCTATTCTATCATTTGATTTCATTTCTCCATCTTGAATTTCCATATGTTGAATCTGGTCTGCTCTAATCAAGGCATTATTCATTGCCTCGACTAGTTTAGGTGCACTATCATATGGATATAGAGATTGATCAGGGTACATTTCTCCAGCACTATTCGCGTCAGCAGCTACTTGCCATCCGCTCAAATAGATCGCTTTTAATCCTGCTTTTGCGTGTTGTACGGCATGATTTCCTGATAAAGATCCTAAAGTATTTATATAAGCTTCTGAATTTAGTAAATCCCATAATTTCTTAGATTGATTTTTGCACATTGAGTATTCAATTTTAATTGAACCTCTTAATCTTTCAACTTCCTCAGAAGTATAATCTCTTTTAATTCCAGCAAATCTTTTTATGTCATATGAGATGTTCTCTGCACTCATTAAAATTTTCCTTTACTGTTTTGAAAATACTTTAAGTTGAACGAATTAATTTCCCTCGTTGATTTGATCAACTAAGGCTTCCATCCCACTAGAGCCCCAATCACAGTGATCATCACGCATATAAATCCCTTTTTGACTATGTAGAGATAGATCTTCTTTTCTTATGATCTGAGCTTCATTTTCAGTGTTTTTTAATTTATCGTCCATGTAAATCTTATAATTTACTAAATTTACAAATTCCATTAAAATATCTAAAAAGCTTGTAAAACAATGAAAAATATTGTAAATTTAAATTTACAAAATTTACAAATAGAAAATATGAGTCAATTAGATATTAAAATCGGTCCAAAAATTAAGGCTTTTAGAAGACAATTAGGCTTACAAGCAAATAAACTTTCTGAAGAACTTGGCATTTCGCCAAGCTACTTAAATCTAATAGAAAGTGGAAAAAGAAAAATAGATGGAGATTTATTGCTTAGAGTTTGTGATAAATTAAAGATTGAACTATCAGATCTAACTTCAAAGTCAGATATAAATTTAGAAAATACCATATCTGAAATTCTTGATGATAAGTTATTTGAAGATTTAGATATTCTTGGTCCTGAAGTAAAAGATTTAGTTGGCACTAATCCAAAAATTGGAAGAGCACTTGTGAGACTTGGGGATATTTTAAAAAAAAAAGACCACGAATTAGTTAATAAAATAGAAAAATTATCAGGTAAGATAGTTGATAATAGAAAAAATTCATTTCCAGGTGAAGTAATTTCAGATTTTCTTCAAGAAAATAAAAATTACTTTCCTAAGCTTGAAAATTTTGCAAATAAAGTTTTTGATAAAATCCAGAAAAATAACAGAACAAGGTATATAGCTTTATGTGAGTATCTGAGAACAGAATATTCTATAATTGTTAAAGATATAATTCCTGAAGAAAATAAACCTTTTTCAAAAATTTTTAATAAAAATAAAAAAGAACTTTTACTAAGTGACTATAATTCACTTGAAACAAAAAAAATTCATGCTGCCGCTCAAATAGCACAAGAAGGTGCATTGCAAGAAATTAATGATTATTTATCCAAATTTAGTTTTCCTTCGGAGGAGTCAAAAAGACTCACTCAAATTGCATTACTTAATTATACAGGGGCTGCAATATTAATGCCTTACAAGCCTTTTCATGCTGAATGTAAAAAATTAAAATATGATTTGCAGCTATTACAAAATACATTTGCAACTTCATTTGAACAAGTGGCACATAGAGTTACATGTCTTCAAGATCCAAAACTTCCTGGAATTCCTTTTCATATGTTAAGAACTGATATAGCTGGAAATATTTCAAAAAGATTTTCTTTATCAGGTATTGAAATTCCAAGATACGGAGGTGCTTGTCCAAGATGGAACGTTTATTCAGCTTTTACTAGGCCTGGTGTTATTCAAGCGGCTGTAAGTAAAATGACTAATGGAGAAAAGTATGTTTGTATTGCTAGAACAGTTGAAAAAGGTGTTGGAAGATATGGACAATCTAAAAGTATATTATCCATTGGTTTAGGTTGTGAAGCTAAATATGCAAAAGAATTTGTTTATACAGAAAATCTTGATATTTCAGACAAAAAAACAGAAATTCCTATTGGTGTTTCGTGCAGAACATGTGATAGATTAGATTGTTCACAAAGAGCCTTTCCACCATTACATAAAAAATTTGATGTGGATATTAATTCTAGAGGTGTATCGGTCTATGTTAATGACAAAGATAATTAATTTTATTTCCAATCACCAATTTTACTGAAAAGAAAGTTTCTAAAAGCAGTAATTCTTGCAGTGTTTTTTAATGATTGTGGATACACAAAATGAGCTTCTGTTATAGGGCCTTCAGAATTAGGTAGAACTTTTATAACATTATTTGAATTTGAAACTAAATATTCAGGTAATGCTGCTAATCCCACCCCACTTTCTACTGCTAAAAGTAAGCCCATTACGCTATTAACCTTCATGATAGATTTTCTTTTTTTACCATCTTTAATACCTAACTTTAGTGCCCAATCAGGGTTATAAACTGGTGATGGTGCACCTTTTCCAAATGAAATAAATTTATGTTTATTTAAATCAGAAATCGATTTTGGCATGCCATATTTTTCTAAATATTTATTAGAACCATAAATATAATATTTAATATCAACTAGTTTTTTTTGAATATAATTTAATTGCTTAGGTCTTCTCATAAAAATACCAATATCAGCTTGTCTAGTGCTTAAATCTAATTCTTTATCATCAAAAACTAATTCTATTTCAATTTCAGGATTTAAAGTCATAAATTCTCTTATTCTGGGTGTTAGCCAATGTGTTCCAAAACTTCGGACTGTTGTAATTGTTAATTTTCCAGAAGGTTTATTTTTTTGATCACCCAAAGAAGTTTCTACTTCTTTTAATTTTGAAATAACCTCATGGGCTGTTTTAAAAAGATATTCACCATTTTCTGTTAAAGTTAATCCTCTTGCATGTCTTTCAAATAATTGAACTTTTAGATCATGCTCTAATGATTGTATTTGTCTACTAATGGCAGATTGACTCAAATTAAGGTTTATAGTTGCATTAGTAAAACTTCCTGACTCAGCAACTACATGAAAAATTTTTAATTTATCCCAATCCATTATTTATTTAAATCTACTATAACTCTTCCAGAAATTTCACCTTTTAATATTTTTGGATAAGTGTCAATTAATTCTTCCAAACTAACTGTTAAAATAGATTGTTCTAACAAATCAAAGTCAATTAATTTTGATGCTTCTGACCATATAAATTCTCTTCTTTTAATACTGCAGTTAGCAGAGTCCATTCCCCAAAGCTTAATTCCTCTTAACATAAATGGTATAACACTTGTATTAAGTTCGTTATTATTTGCGTTGCCACAAACAGCAATAATCCCATTTGGTTTAGTTTGAACTATCGTATTAGCTAATATTTTTCCTCCTACAGTATCAACAACAGCATCCCACAAACCTTTGTCAATTAGCTTTGGATCTTTATCAAATTCAGACCTATTTAGAACATTTTTTGCTCCTAATGATTTTAAATAATCAACTTTAGAATCTTTTCCAGTAACAGCAGTGACATTGTAACCTAACTTTGTTAAAGCCATAACTGCTACGCTACCTACCCCACCTGTTGCTCCAGTAACCAAAACATCATTAACTTTATCACCTAACAAAATGCTTTCTCTTGCTTGGATTGCAAACGCACTCATCAAAGAAGTTAGGCCAGCAGTTCCTAATATCATTGCTTGTCTACTTGTTAGATCTTTTGGTTTTTTAACTAAAAAATCTGCATTAACTTTTGCTATTTGTGAATACCCACCAAAAAAAACTTCGCCAACTCTAAAACCAGTTAAAATTACTTCATCACCCTCTTTAAATTTTGGATTTTCACTTTCTATAACAGTGCCTGAAAAGTCTATACCTGGAATATGAGGAAATTCTTTAACTAACCTTCCTCCATTTTTTAAAATCATTC
>MDSV01176842.1_pt1 | contig 13502 bp, 20 predicted proteins | sample 810851 | NCBI WGS metagenome assembly MDSV01 (sample SAMN05326640, study PRJNA326480) | marine metagenome | isolation source: seawater | place: Atlantic Ocean: North East | collected 2012 | reverse complement strand
TTTGTACAAGCTAGGTGCGAATATGCTCCATACTCTCCTTGGAATGTTATTTTCTTCATTATTTTTTTAATATTCCTTTAATAGCTTCAAGATCTTCAGGAGTATCAACTCCTATAGGTAAAAAGTCAATTAATCCTGCTTCAATATGCATGTCATTTTCTAACGCTCTAAGCTGCTCTAACTTTTCTTCTTTTTCTCTATGGGTCTGATCTAAACTTACAAACTGTTTAAGTGACTCCCTAGTGTATGAATAAATCCCAATGTGATGATAAAAATTATTTATAGAATTTTCTTTAGGCTGTCTTTCAAAATTTATAGCTTTTGTATTTCTCTTATTTCCTTCAAATATACAGAGAGCTTTAACTATTTGAGATTTATGTAAATCAGACTCCTCACTTAGCCTGACAACTAAAGTACCTATTCGAACTTCTTTATTTTCTAAAAGTTTCAACACTGCTGATAAAGCCTTTGCTTTGATACTTGGGATGTCTCCTTGCAAATTAATTACATACTCAATTTCATTTTCACTATCACATTTCTGAAGAGCTTCATAAATACGATCTGTCCCTGATTGATGACCAATAGAAGTTAGGCATGCTACTCCACCACTATTTTCAATTACTTTTTGAATCTCTTCATTATCTGTTGCAACTATAACCCTTCCCAAATTCGCTTCATTAGCCCTTTCCCAAACATGTTGAATCATGGTTTTATTATGTATCTTGATAAGAGGCTTATTTGGGAGTCTAGTAGCGGCTAAACGAGCAGGAATAATTATTGCGGTGTTTTTTTGGGTTATCATATAAAAAGTTATGCGACCAGAAGACGCATAAAAACCATAATAAATTGAGTTAATATTTTTGATATTATTCGTTTTTCAAGATAAAAACAATTATGGATTCATTTGAAATCAATAAGATAGTTGCTGTCGTACTGATTGTGGCTCTCGTATTTATTGGTTTAGCTAATTTTAGTGAAATTTTATATGAAGTTGAAAAACCTGAAATAGCCCATTATCAAGTTGAAGGTGCCGAAGGTATTATGACAATTTCTTCAGAAGTAATTGCTGAGGAAGCTCCAGTAATTGAAGAGGTATCTATTATCGAACTTCTAGCTTCTGCAGATATTGATAAAGGTGCAAAGGTATTTAAAAAATGTTCACAATGCCACGTAGTTGAAAAAGATGGGGCAAATAAAATTGGTCCAGCGCTATGGAATATAGTTAACAAAGATATTGGTTCTAAAGAAGACTTTAAATATTCAAAAGCTATGGTTGAATTTGAGGGTGATTGGACTTACGAACAACTTAATGGTTATCTACTAAATCCTAAAAAATATGTCGAAGGAACAAAAATGGCATTTGCTGGATTAAAGAAGGCATCTGATCGTGCAAATGTTATTCTTTATTTAAGAAGTTTTAGTGATAACCCTGCTCCGATAGAATAACTTCATAAAATCTATTTAATTAAAGATTTATTTCTTAGCTAAAAAGAATAAAATTCTTCTATGCAAAAAGATGATGTTGGTTTCGCTATCTACTTTGATAGACGAATGATACGTATTTTGCTTTTAGGAGCTATCAGTGGCTTTCCTTGGGTTATTATCGGAAGTGCACTTTCTTTGTGGCTTAAAGATTTTGAATTATCAAGAAGTACAATTGGTTGGGCAGGCTTAATCTTTAGTGTTTATGCAATTAATTTTTTATGGGCTCCTCTAATTGATCGGATCAAAATACCTTTACTTACTGAGAAAATAGGTCATAGAAAATCTTGGATTATATCACTTCAAATCATAATTTTGTTTTGTCTTATTTGTTGGACTCTCCTAAATCCAATAAATAATCTTGAGGTAATTATTTTCTTGGGGTTATTAATTGCAATTTCTTCAGCATCACAAGACATAACTATTGATGCTCTTAGAATTGAACAAATTGATGCAAATGAAAAAGCATCGATGGCAGCAGGTGCATCTATTGCAGTAGTTGGGTGGTGGACAGGCTACAAAATTGGTGGAATGTTAACGTTATTTGTTGCAGATTATTTAGATACCGTTGGCTTCTCAAATTACTGGCAGCTAACATTCATTTTCATTTGTCTATTAATTTTATTATTTAACATTGGCCTACTTTACATTCCTGAGGATATATCTAGCAGTCGTCAAAACGCACAAAAAAAAGATCAAGATAATTTTGCTTCTGCTGGATTTTCAGCTTGGTTCATGAGTACAATTATTAGTCCTTTAACGAGTTTCTTTAAAAAAAATGGGGTTACGATCAGTTTTTTAATTATTGGTTTTATCTTTCTATTCAAAATAGGAGAAGCATTCTTGGGAAGGATGTCAATAATATTTTATGATGAAATGGGTTTTTCTAAATCTGACATCGCAATTTATTCAAAAGGTCTTGGTTGGATTACAACTATTACATTCACTCTATTAGGGGGGTGGTTTGCGATCAAATCAGGCGTTGTGAGGGCACTATTTATATCTGGTATAGCAATGGCAATTACAAATATCATGTTCAGTGTAATAGCATGGTCAGAAAAATCAGAGCTATTGTTTGCAGCGGCTGTCTTACTGGATGACCTCGCTGCTGCATTTGCAACAGTTGCTTTTGTTACCTTTATTTCTCTTTTGGTTGACCGAACTTATACTGCAACTCAATATGCACTGTTAGCATCGTTAGGAACTGCTGGAAGAACACTAATGGCTTCTTCTTCAGGTACTTTGGTAGATTGGTTACAGGGAGATTGGGGAACTTTCTTTATTTTAACTGCCTTAATGGTAATTCCTTCTTTAATTCTTTTATGGTTTATTAGAAATAAATTTAACTTTAGCTAAACTTAAATCCTTCCCATCTTAATTATATTTCCATTTGTCCTTAAAATTCTTTTTTGGGCAACATTAAGAGGCTCTATATAAGTTTTCATATGATATGCGTTAGCATGAATTATATTTTTATCATCAATCATCATAGCAATATGACCTTTCCAAAATATAAGATCTCCTGCCTTTAAATGCTTTTTGAACCTTACATCTTTAGTAATAAACACTTCTTGCATATCAGTATCTCTGGGGAAAAAAACATTATTTATTTGAATGACATTTTGAATTAATCCTGAACAATCTATTCCCATAGAATCTCTTCCTCCCCATAAATAAGGAGTATTAAGGTACTGTTTTGCCAATTTAACTTTATCTAAATTTTTTGTTTGTATTGAGGATAAATCTTTTTTTGGACACCATCCCATATTTTTTATTTTATAAAAATTATTTTTCTTTCCACTTACTTCTACTAAAGAATTAAAACTCAAATAATTAGTAACATCACTTTTAACATTAGCAGATGAATAAATAAAAGTTCTTAGAGAAATAATTTTGTGAGTTGGAGTAAATTTAATTTTCTTTAAGTTTTTTGATGGAGTGTATCCTACATAGCCATCTCTTAATGACTGAACCCATGACCATCCTTTAGCAGAATCATAAACATTACATTCTTCTCCGTAGAGAAATTGGGTACTCAACTTAGAACCCTTTAGTGAATATAAAGGAGAATAAGTAGATATGACTGTATATTTTTTACCTCTAACAAATTTCTTTCTCTTGATAAGTCCTTTAAAATAATCTGAGGCTATATCATTTCTAATTGCTATTATTCGATTATCAAATCTCACGAGTGATTGCTAATTTATTATAAAACCAAAGCCAAATATAAAATCACAATTAAGAAACTAATAATCCCTCCAAATATCATAGTAGCTCTTACTACAACATTAAAAGTTTGAGCAATAAAAACATGATAAATAAATGCACCAATAAGAGGAACTAATATGATAATTAGAGTCCAAAAAAACTTTGAAAAATTTGAGGAATATTTTGATTCTCCAACATCATATAAAGCTAAGGGCGTCCATGCCGCATATAAAAATATGGGAAGATAATATCCATAGAAGTTAAAAAATAACGAAAGATAAGGAACATCACTTAATGGGAAAAATGTAAGACCTGGCATAATATAATCTCCTCCTTAAATAAGCGTAAACAATTGCTGCATTAGTTCAAATACTTTCTTGCTTCAATAGGTAATTCAATATCATTTAAATCCTTTTTGTGTCTTTTAAATACGTTTACAGCAGGTTTTATAGATGAACGATAAAATCCAGGAGAAATACCATCAATAATATATCCTTTTTCTATCAACTTTTGCATCTTTGGCATGTTTGGTTGTGCAGGAGGATAATCAAATGTTTTCCAATTTCCTTGGTCATATTCTCCTGAGTTTGCTAATACAAGTCTTGCAACTGTACTCCATAATGCAGACATGTCTGATCCAGAAGGGAAATATTTAGAATCACATCCGTTCAAATTTTGTAAGCCTGGAGGTATAGATATATTATAACTATTGTCATCAAAACAATTTCCAAGATTTGATACTCCACTCAAAGCTATATCTGCTCGTCTAGAATCTAAAATTAAATTTTCTTTCACTATATTTCCATGGGCAGGCCAATAGTTAACATCTAAAGAAGCAGTTATAATAATTCCATAAGTATCATGATCTACAATAACATTATTCTTTATTAAATTATTATTACCACCAGCTATTACAATTCCATTACCAAATGATAGATAAGTCGAGTTAGTTGCTGGTGCATTAATATTATTATTGCTCTCAATAAGATTACCAATAATATAAGTTTCTCTTTCAGGAGGTAATAACTCAGAATCTAGAGTATTAGGAACTATCCCACCCTTATTATTTCTAAATATCGAATTGATTATATATAAAGATCCTCCTGAATTAGTACCTGAATAACCAAGTCCATTATTTTCTGAAATAATATTATTAACTATTGCATCACATGGGTAGCATTGACCTATATAAAATCCAGCATCGGGAGAGCCTGAAGCGTAAGAGTGCTCAATAACGCCATCAACAGAATCAAAAGCATAAATTCCATAATCACCATTGTTATAGGCAGTTAGGTATGAAGCACGATAACCTTCAGTAGTAGCCCAATAAAATCCATTTAATAGTGCATTTCTCGCAGTTAAATTTTCGATTGCAACCCCATCAACCCCTACTACCTGAATTCCATTTCCCCTTTCAAACTCACCATCTATAATAGTAGTATTTCTTTCCCATCCTCTAATTGTGATTGAAGGAACATTCACGACTACTTCTTCATAATAAATTCCAGGTTTGATAAGAATCAAATCGCCTGGGCTAGAGGAATTTACTGCATCTTGAATTGTTTCATAATCTTTTGGAACGTGACGAACTATCCCACTAAATTTTTTTACTACATCTTCTTTATTAAAATTTGTATAGCTTTCATATTCAATATCACCAACAATGACTGATCCTACCATTCCCCATTTACCATCAGGTGGTGCATGAAATGAGCAAAGATATTTATATAAACCCTCATCTTGATACGTAACATCTATAAAACTATTTTTTTCAATCTCGTCATATGATCCCCAGCTTTCATCAGTTGCAATCACATTATGTGGATTGTTCCCCCAATTTTTAAACCTCACCTTGCCACCTTCATGTATCCTTACAACTGTTGGAGAAAATGAATTATCAATTACCCTAACACCCGTAAATGCTGAAGAAGTTGAGGTGTCATCACACGACGTAAACAGGACTATAGATAAAACAAATATTATCAAACCTAAAAAAAGACTATTTTTCAATTCAATCATTATTAAATTTAGTTTTAAAGAATTTATGATAATATTAATAACAATCTAAATATAATGAAATGAATAAAGATAAAATAACTAAGATTATTGATGAAATTGCAAAAAATTTTGGTGAACTATCTAATAATTGTGCTGATGATATAGATGCAGCAGTTCAATCAATAATACAATCAATTGAATCAGGTGGAAAAGTGATGTTTTGTGGAAATGGGGGTTCTGCAGCTGATTCACAACATATTGCTGCAGAATTAATTGGAAGATATAGAAAAGAAAGAAAGGCACTACCTGGGATAGCTTTAACAACCGATACTTCAAATATTACTGCTATAGCAAATGATTATTCATATAAAGAAATCTTCTCAAGACAAATAGAGGGAATAGGAAAAGAAAATGATGTTCTTTACGCAATCTCTACTAGTGGCAAAAGTGCAAATGTCATTGAGGCCATTAATGCTGCAAAAAAATTGAATATTAAGACAATTGGAATCACTGGTAGTGATGGCGGAGATATGTCTAATATTTGTGATATTTTGATTAAAGTACCTGCCTCTATGCCAGACAGAATTCAAGAGATGCATATTGCTATAGGACAAATTATTTGTGATATAGTTGAAGAAACCCTATGCTAAAACCTGCCGTCTTCTTTGATCGAGACGGAGTACTGAATGTTGAAAAAGGTTACGTTTATAAAATATCAGATTTCGAATGGATAGAGGGAGCTAAAGAGGCAATTAAATATTTAAACGAAGAAGATTATTTAATTTTTGTTGTTACAAATCAATCTGGAATTTCTAGAAATTACTATTCAGAGCAAGATGTATTAGATCTTCATCAATATATGTCTAACGAATTAAATAAAATTAATGCAAGAATTGATGAATTTTTCTATTCTCCATGGCACCCTGATGGAATTAATAAAAACTACGAAAGAGTTTCACACCTTAGAAAACCTAGTCCAGGGATGTTAGAACTAGCTCAATCTAAATGGCCAATTAATAAAACTTCCAGTTTCCTTATTGGAGATCAATTGACGGATTTAAAAGCTGCTGAAAACTTTGGAATTAAGGGATATCAATTTACTGAAAATAATTTATTAGATTTTGTAAATAAGATCTTAAAATCCTGTTAAAAGTCTTCTAAAGATACCAAGTAAAGGAGCAAGAAATCCAAGATTTCCCCTAGTTATTAAGAAAACCACTCCAAAAACAACTAAACTAATAATTATTATTTTAACTATTCTTGATATACGACTAGCATCAGAACGAACAAAAGCTCTAATTAAAAAAATAATTGATGCTGCACCTAAAACAAAGAATATTAAAGCTTTTATCATGCTATTTTATTTTCTTTTGAAGCAAGTAGCCACTGACTTTCCAATCCTTCTGTCCTGTGATGTTCAATAGCTTTCCATTTTTCAGACGAACTAAACTCAATGAATTTTTCTTTTGAGGGATATCTCACAATAATTACATGATGAAAAAATTCATCGTCTCCTAATATTGTCGAAAAAACATCTCCAGAATAAATTACCTTTAGTCCAAAGTCTTGCATAAAACCAGATATTGCTTTGGCGTATTTCTCGTACTCAGACCTTCCATTTGGTTTAAATCGAAGAACATTAACCATATCTACAGATCCTTCATAATCACTCTTTAGGAATTTTACTAAACTTTCTTGTGAGGGCAAAATACTCATACATCAAGATTAGATCTATAGTAAAATAAAATCAATAAACTTAATTTTTTTCAAATTCTTTAATTAACTTAGATAGTTCTTTCTTTTCTTTGCAATTAAAAACACAAAGATCATCTAATTTACTGAGATTATCTTTTGCTAAATCTAAACGATCTGTTTCTAGGTAAAGTTCACCTTGATATTGAAGTATGCCTTCATGATCTGGGTCGATTTCTAAACCTATTTTATAGTATTTTTCTGCATCTTCGAAAATTTTTAATTTTCTGCTTGTAAAGCCAATCAAATTCCAACCATCAGCATTTTCAGGGTTTTCGTAAACATATTTCTGAAGTGATTCTAGTGCAAGTTGATAGCTACCTTTTTCAATATCTATCCAAATATTTTCCAAAGTTTTATCATATCCTCCTAATGAGTATTGTCCTGAACCACCAGAAGAGCCACCAGAAGAGCCACCAGAAGAGCCACCAGAAGAGCCACCAGAAGAGCCACCAGCTGCATATAGATTAATTTCAAAAACAAAGACAAAAACAAAAACTAATAATAATTTTTTCATATTTGAACAATTAGTAGCAATATAGTATATGTCAAGTACACAATAATTAATGAAAAATGATAACCGAACAAACAATTTACGCTTATGGTATACCAATAATAATTTTATTAATTGTTAGTGAGGTAATATATTCATATATCTATAATACAAAATATTACAAAACTTCAGATAGCTTTGCTGCCTTTGGATTACTATTAGGTAATTACTCAGTTAACTTACTAACAAAAGGTTCAATCTTATTATTATATTTCTATATTTATAATTATCGCCTTATTACAATAAATGAATTAATGCCAGCTTGGATGGTATGGATCCTTTCATTTGTTATGATAGACTTCGTTTATTACTGGTATCATCGATGCTCTCATCGAGTTAGATTTTTATGGGCAGTCCATATGAACCACCACTCTAGTGAAGAAATGAACTTTACTGTTTCATTAAGGCAGGCATGGTTTGGATCATTAACGAAAGTACCTTTTTTTATTTTTATGCCATTATTGGGTTTTGACCCATTAATTACAGCCATAGCAGGTGTAGCTTCTACTTTATGGGGTGTAGTTGGACATACTCAGTGGATAAAAAAGCTTGGACCAATTGAATATATTTTTGTCACTCCTTCATCTCATCGAGTTCACCATGGGAGCAATGAAGAATATCTTGATAAAAACTATGGTAATTTGCTCATCATATGGGATCGGTTGTTTGGAACTTTTGAAGAGGAGAAAGAAAAAGTAGTATACGGTGTAAGAAATAATGTTAAAACTTTCAATCCAATAAAAATTACTTTTTTTGAATGGCTTTCTTTTTTTAAAGATTTAAAGTACACAAAAAACTTTAAAGAAAAATTATTATGTTTCTTTGGTACTCCAGAATGGAAACCATCAAGAATAAAAGATGAGATTTGATAATATATTTATAAAGATACCATCAATTATACTTGGACTACATGCTATATTTAATCTATTCCGAGGCAGTATGCATTTTTTTCTTCCTGAAGGGGGATCAATAGTTATTGCAGGTCTTAATATTGGGAGTGGAGATCAAAAACAAATAATAATTACTATCTTTGCAATCATTGGAGCGAGTCAAATTGTTTGGGGAGCTCTTGAATTATATATTCTATTTTATGCTAAAAAAATGATTGCTGTCATAATGACTTTTACAACGATACTTGCTGGAATGGGAGTTTCTATTCTTTACATTTTCAAACCTTTGCCAATTATTGTTCCAGGTCATAACAATATTTATATCTTCATTATATTAATTATTGCAACCATTATTGCTATTCAAAATAAAGTTATGAAGGATTATCCCTAACATGTTGGATATAATGAATTACTTCATTAAATTTTATATCTTCAATATCTTTATATGACGCACCAAATTTATTTTTGATCTCTAGTGCCACATGAGCGTAAGGGTTACGTCCTTTTGGATGTGAGGGATGCGGAGGAAGTTTATCCTTAAGAAAATCTCCAGCTTCTAAGATTGCCTTCCATAAAGTTTTTGCATTTCCGGGTGACATAGCAAATATTACATTTAATGACTATTTTAAAGAACAATAAGAATAAACTTTGTTATAAATGTTTGAAAAGATTAACATTTAATTCTATATAAAATTAGTCGCCATAGTGGCAAATTTTTATATTTAAAAAATACTTTTAATAATTGATAATAATTTGAATGGGAAAGAAACGGTTTTATAGGAAAATATAAAAATGAATTCTGAGACAATATTAAGAAAAGTTAATGAGCAGATTTACCAGTTTGAATTTGCTGGTGATAGAAAACAATTTAAGTTTTTAAACTATTTCCGTGGGTCTATCTATGGGATAAGGATCTGCTTTGAAATCATTAAGCTCCACTTTGAGAAAGATTCTCCGGAGTGTACAAAAGAGTACCTGACAAAAAAAATGTCTGGGCTTGCTTCAAGAGCAACAGTAATAAATTTTATAAATGGTGAAATCGATAAAGGATCTTTAATAACTAAGGTAAGTGCTAAAGATAAAAGAGTAAAAATTATTGATCCATCAAATGAATTAATAAATGAGTTCGTTTCATGGCTCGACTCGGGAAGCCGAGCCGCTTAGCCACAAAAATTTAGATTAAAATTAAATAATCTTTCAGAACTTAATCTTCAAGTTTAAGATTAACTGCTGATACTTTTCCATTTTCTTCTGAAGTTTCAAAGCTGACCTTTTGACCTTCATCCAATGTCTCAAGCCCAGCTTGCTCAAGAGCTGTTATGTGAACAAAAACATCCTTGTCACTACCTTCGGGAGCAATAAAACCAAAACGTTTTTTTGGGTTATACCATTTTACAGTACCTATTGTCATATTTTTTCCTTTGTTATTTTTAGCAGACTTCGTAAAAGTCCGTTAAAAGAACAATGACGTCATCTTGACAGGCACTTATAAATATAAATATGAAAAAATCAATTTTTATTTTTTTTAGGTTCCACAAAATGTTTTGTATTCCCGGTCAGACGGTATTTGAAAGCTAACAAGACCTTCTTGATAAGAATAAGGATATTTAAGGAATTTTAACATTTTTTTGAACCTTGAAAGGTCACCTTTTTCGGCGTCCTGTAAAGATTCTTCAATTAAATGATTACGAGGTATAATAACTGGATTTACTGACTGCATCATACTTAATACTTCACTTTCTGACTTCTTACTCCTTTTTATACGGTCCTGCCATTCTTTATGCCAGTCTATAAAAGTAGTCTCTTGGTAACTTTTAATATTTCCCAGCCTATGTCCCATCAAGTAACAGAAAGTATTTGTATAATCAGCTTTACTTGAGTGCATCCATTGAAGAAGTTTATGAATTAGCATTGAATCCATACCTTCTTTTCCAAAAAATCCAATTTTGGCCCTCATCATCTTAAGCCATGCAATTTCATATTTACTTTTAAAACTATTAATAATTTGTTCTGCTATTTTTATAGCCTCATTCTCATCTTGATGAATCAATGGCAACAAAGTTTCTGCAAATCTTGCTAAATTCCAGTGAGCAGCTATAGGTTGATTCCCATATGAGTATCTTCCTTGTAAATCTATTGAACTAAAACAAGTTGTATTGTCATATTGATCCATGAATGCACATGGACCGTAATCTATTGTCTCTCCTGAAATAGTCATATTATCAGTATTCATGACTCCATGAATAAAGCCTACCCTCATCCAGCTAATAATTAAATCAATCTGTTTTTTGATAACTTCATTTAGTAAAGCAATTGCTAAATTTTCTTCTTTTTCAATATGGGGATAGTGACGACTAATAGAGTACTCTACCAATTTTCTTAGATTTGACACATCCCCTTTTGAAGCTAGATATTGAAAGGTTCCTACTCTTATATGGCTTGCGGCAACACGAGTAAGAACCGCGCCAGGTAATGGACTTTCTCTAAAAACATATTCACCTGTTTTTACTACTGCTAAGCTTCTTGTAGTAGCTATTCCTAAAGCGTGCATTGCTTCACTAATAATATATTCCCTTAACATCGGTCCAAGTACAGCTCTACCATCAGCTCCTCGTGAATATGGTGTTGGCCCAGAACCTTTAAATTGTATATCAAATTTATTTTTTTTGGTGAGATATGCTCACCAATAACAATTGCACGGCCATCTCCCAAATTGGTAAAATGACCAAACTGATGGCCCGCGTAAGCTTGTGCTAAAGGTTCCGAACCCTCAGGTAATACATTTCCACAAAATAACTGAGCTACTGAACTAGTACTCAAATTCGTAAAATCTAACCCTAGTTCTTTTGATAAAACTTTATTAAAAATAACTATTGAAGGATCCTTAACAGGTACAGGTGAAATTCTGGTGTACATTGTCTCTGAAAAACTAGTGTATGAATTGCTAAAATTCCATCCAATATCTGATACTTTTTTTTTCATAAAATCAATATTCTATTCTTTTTTGAAAAACTGAATTAGATACAAACACAAGATCACTACCAATCCAATTAACAAACTTATAACCTTTCTTATTCATTAGTGAATAAATCTTTGAATTAATAACATTTTCAATTTTTTGATAGTGAAATTCAAGAGTCTTCAGTTTTGGATCATTATATTCTATTGTTATCATGCTTGGATCGTATTTATTAAAATCAAATACTTTAAGAACATTGAATTCATGGCCTTCTATATCGATAGATATAAAATCAACTTTATTACCTCTAAAAGGAGATTCTTCGATTATATTATTGAGTTGATCGCACTTTACCTTAAAAGAATTTAAATCTTTTTTTTCCATCTTTTTAGAAACTTCCTTACTCACTGTCTGAACTGCAGATCTATTATGATAAGAATAAACTGTAATTTCACCTTTTTTATCTGAAACTGCTATTTGCTTGTTAAAGTCTCCTTTTCTAAAATGGTTAAATAAATCTATAGAACCTGCATCTAAATCCAAGTTGATACCTTTCCATCCTTTTTTATGAAGTAAGTAAGTATTAGATCGTTCCATAGGATGATAACATCCTATATCTATATAGACTCCATTTCTTTGCTCTCTAAAATAATAATTTATTATTAAATCTAAACCACCATTTGCATATGATTGTTTAGGTCTATCTTTTAAAAATCTTTGGAAAATAAAGTATAGAAACTTAATAGGATTCCATCCTGGAGTGTACACAAATTTTTCCTTTAAAAACTTATCAATCTTCATATTTTCAAAATAATTACTTCGTAAGGAACTCTTCAATAACTTCATTATCACTTACTCTAGTGCCTAGGTAACATTTATTTGGATTACTTAAACCCGCCTGCTCTCCACAAGCAAATATTGTCACACCTCTCACTTTGGCACTCTCGGGCACTGCTGATCCTGCACTCAAACCGGGTGCACAATATCCAGGGGCTGCCATAGCTGGACAGCCGAGGGCATTATTACAATTCCATCCACAGTTTGATATGTATGGCTCATGAAGTTCATTTGTACAATTTGTAATTCCTAAAGCTGCAACTTCCTTAGCATAAAAATGCTCACTTCCAAGAACAGTTTGCCGGTTGGTGTTACAATGAATTGGAGAGGCATTATTTTCGGCAATCTGCTGCTGGAGATCTCCAGGTTGTCCACCATTCATAAAATACTGAAAACAAAAACTCCCTGAGTGTCGAATAGAAGGACCTGACTCCATTCTAGCATCAATAAATTTGAATTTAATAATATCTTTGATAATTTTGTGCTGATCAATGCAAGCTGACTCTTTGGCTTTTGTTATAAATCCATTATATGAAACAATTCCAACTACACTTATAACTCCTATAATTGCTACAACAACAAGTAGTTCAATGAGTGTGAAGCCATTTTGAAACATGGAAGAAGTTTAACTTAATTTGTTTTTAAATATAGTTTAATTCTATGAATGTGCGCAAAGTGTACCAAGAACACTGTTTACAAAAAATTTTTAAATAGTTTTATTCTTAAGAATGGCGGAAAGGATGGGATTCGAACCCACGATACGGTCACCCGCATACACGCTTTCCAAGCGTGCGCCTTCAACCACTCGGCCACCTTTCCTTAT
>MDSV01174054.1_pt1 | contig 13502 bp, 19 predicted proteins | sample 810851 | NCBI WGS metagenome assembly MDSV01 (sample SAMN05326640, study PRJNA326480) | marine metagenome | isolation source: seawater | place: Atlantic Ocean: North East | collected 2012 | reverse complement strand
GCAAGGCGGTCAGCAATCTGAACAACAATTAGAAGAACAGAACGGCCAAAACCAAAATGGTGCTAACCAACAACAGCAAGGTCAAACCCAGAACGGTCAACAAGGTCAACAAGGTCAACAAAATGACCAGCAACAAGGCCAGCAGTTAGATAACCAAGAGCAAAATGGTGATAATGATAACGATGGCGATGGAATACCAGATGACCTCGATAACGACGATGATAACGATGGAATCCCTGATACTATGGATGATTCACCTAATGATCACGACAATGATGGTATCGACGATGCCGAAGACAATGACGATGATGGCGATGGTATTGATGACGAAGTAGAAGTCAGCGATGGCAACGACAACACCAATATCTACGACCACGATAATGATGGTATCGAAGATCGGTTTGACTTTGACATTGACAACGATGGTGTTGACAATTGGAAAGACCTTTACGATAATGGATCGGATGCCAGTCGTGACCACGATAATGACGGTTTGAACGATAGTGTTGATACCGACGATGATAATGATAACATTCTTGATGTTGATGAAATCGGAGGCGCATGGTCGGAATACCGCTATGACCACGACAATGACGGCATTTGGGATGCTTCGGACTTAGATGATGACAACGATGGCTTATCGGATTGGTTTGAGAACAACGACGGTAACGACGCCACAGGTCAGTTTGATCACGATAACGATGGTGTCCCCGATTACATTGATCTTGATGATGATGGCGATGGAATCCTCGACGAGTTCGAATCGGCTTAAGTTTCCAAGGTGAGTTACATGGATTGTGGAACTTGCGAAGTGGCTACGGTAGTTGAAGTTCATCAACCAGATCCAGTTCTGGCCACAGTTTCAGTCACAGATGCTGCTACTCAGATGTTATCTGAGGTCATGGGATGTAAAGATGCTCTCCTTGTAGGAGTTCTCTCAGGCGGCTGCTCAGGCTATATGTATGACCTTCAAATCATTGATGGTCACGATCCTGCCTATCAAGAACTCGAGGTAAATGGATTCAGGATTCTGATTCCTAAAGTTGCTTCGCACCTTCTCGATGGCATTGAGATTGATTACATTGATCAACTTATGGGCGGTGGATTTAAAATCAACAATCCTAATGCTAACGCTTCCTGTGGTTGTGGAGAGTCGTTTTCCTGAACGTAAGATACATATAGTTGAAGGCCGTAGAGTTATCTATGGTCTCGATCGCCAGTATTCCAACTACGTTAAGCGAGATTTGGAATGACTTAAGTTATAAAATCCAAAATCGAACCATTCATTTCACAGCGTTCCAACCTCACGGGATTAGTAGATATGGCTGGGTTTCCCAGCAGACGCTTCAATGGTATAACTTGATTAACACCTGTTATGGGCACTTTGCGGCTGTGTATGCTTACTATATCACCTCTACTGCTAATGTGGCTCAAAGAGGCGTTCCCTTTGATGTTATCAACGATGATGTCTCTTCTTACTATAATCCCATCTTTGAAGAGATCCTCACCAATTTTGGACAACCCAATACCCGACGCACCAAGTATGATGCTAAATGGTCCAAGATGGGAGTAGGTTTGCGTAATTTCTTTAATTGGTTGCAGAATCAGATGGTTGATGCCGATATGGAAATCTATAATTGGTATCCTCCTCAAATTACCAGTGGTTGGAGTCAAAAATTAGGCAATCCTAAGACTTATCCTCCTGTCACTTTAGTTGAGGGCCGCACATCTGCTCCCAATCAGTATAAAGCCTATGGGCCTTATCTAAACTATGTCTATAAGGGTGGCACTAAAAACGCTATTAGTCAAAACATACTTTTATTGGATGATCGAACTATTATACAGGACTATGCTAAATACAAAGGACCACCCGGTTTCCGTAACACCCCCTATGTCACTGGCGGTGCATTCAATCAAGTTACACAGGTTAACAAAATGTCTTACCAAGATTGGAAGGACCAGCCCTATCAGCCCGGAAGTCGTCAAATGTGGAGATCTCTTCAACCATTAGCAGGACACACCTCAGCCGATCCTATGTTTTATGTCTTTGCTAATGTTCCCACCCATGTTGTAGATTCACAAGGAGTCAGCAGACCCGTTGGAATTACCCGAGGCCCACGATACACCCCTCACCCCTCTCTGTTATCTCTTAACTTTGGAGATCGGTTCCTCAAGTATCTAAGGTAAACTACATATAGTTGAGACTCGAATCTCAGGGTATGCGTGATATATCCAAAGCCGAGATCGAAAATCTTTGGAATACTTTTGAAACTCAAAAGCGGCAATATGAGCGCACAATTGCTGACCTCAATAAACGAGTTGTTTTAGCAGGGCGACAAGGCAATCTCAAAGGAGCACTCAAACTCACTTCTGAAGTTGCTATTTATCGAGAAAGATTGGGATATTGTATCGCTATTCTATCAGTAGTTCGTTGGATGTTGGGCGGAAGTGCACCTAAATTATCTCCCACCAGACGAAGGTAAAACTACATATAGTCGGACCGATTAACTTCTGTTATGACACCTCTTAACTATGCAGGTATCGCCGTTATGATCGGTGGTGGCTATTTCGTTATCATGAATCTTCGCTCGCTTTATGCTATGGGCTGTCACAAACCCGCAGGTATGCTGTTAGGATCGGTAGGAGTCATCTATCTGGGACTCAAATTAGTTAATAAAGCCGCTGCGGAAGAACCAGCAGAGGAATAAGAATGAGTAATATCTCTGAGTTCATGGCGGCTTTAAGAGCCGAAAGGCAAAAGCAATTGCGAGAACAACAAGTTCTGGGATTGAATCAACGAACTCGTGAGCAACCAGACACCCGTCTGCTACCTCTCCCCGACGATCCCACACCGTTGCACCCTGCTAATCAACAACCCTCATGGATCAGTCAAGTTAATCACCACATGGATCTTCCTGCCCTTCAAGCCGAATTAGATTTAGAGAGTCGTCGTGAAAAGATTAACTCTACTCTCTATGGCCAAAAACAACGCACCACCTTGAATCAAATCTTGACTAAAAGAGCCTTGCGTCGTTTAGGACATCTGGACTAAAGTATAAGTATCAGAAAGGATTACTTTCTGCTATGATCAATTGGTTACGCCCCCAATACCTAAGTATTGGCACTAATGAAGCCAATAATCAAACGTGGGGCATAGGCTGGGCTGTGGAATACGGAGCCGCCACTCTAAAAACATGGCCTACAATCTTATCGTATTGTAATTATATCCATAGTCATGCGGAACCCCCTTCTTCACAAGCCAATAATCGACCTCGTCGTATTTTATGGCACCTTAACTACAAACTCAATGAATATGAACCTCTACCGGGCCAAGAGATTCTCGAGGGGTGCTATACTAACTCAGAAGAGGATGATTATTTCATTGATATCACTGATGTCATGCTATTGCCCGAGTTTCATCAATATCTGGCAAAATGGATGGAAGATGAAGATGAAAATGCTATTTTTAGAGCCAGTTGGTTGGATACCACACCCTCTAATAATTATCGTAAAGACATTCGATCTTTGCTTTGGGTTCTCATGCCGATGACGGAGGGAGATCTTTGATCAATTGGTTACGAGGTCAGTCCCCTCAATGGGCAGTATCATCGAGTTTCCCACGACAAACAGTTTATTTGTTTGCCAACCGATCCAGTGCCGAATCAGGCATGGTAGATTTAGCCAAGGCGTGTATGAGTTATCATGGAGAAGACGTTAATTCTGATCTGGAATGGGATATCCCCCTACTATTACAAAGATCCAATATCGATGATTTAACCGAGTATACTTTAGAAAGAGAGGATGATCACCACATGTTAGGCCCCCAATTTCAGTTGACTCAAATAATTTATCTGGATTTCCCTAATGGCACTTACTCCTTAGAGTTATATCAAATCATCTTTCCAACACCACAAGATATAAGTAACACCGAGTAGGAGGTATCAGTATGTCTATTCGTCGCCAAGGTTATGAGTTCGAGTTTAGAGACTTAGGTAACTTGCCTCAAAAAAGGTTGGACCAACTCTCAGAGCGACCTCAATCGGTTTTAGTTGGTGCTGATATCGATGATGGTTTTGGAGTTTTAACTAAGTCGCTTTATACTGAGGCCGATGAATACATTGTTCTCGATTATATCGGTTCAACCCCCGGCGGTTTCCAATCTGATGAGTTAAAAGGTGCTAAATGGGGTCCCAGAGGCTTCGTTAACGTTATTTTAGACGATACAGGGTATTATCAGACCTTAGATGGGAGAGATTATGTCGGAATGTCAGGAATTGGTGCCCCCTACCCTATTTCTACCGATTATCAGCCCGCCTATCGCAGTAAAATCCCCATAGAAGTGCCACCGGGCACATGGTGGGACATTAGATATATTGCTTACAATCGGATTATTGATATTCCTGATGCCTTTACGGGAAATTGTTCTGATTGGGTTTTAGTGTCCCAGAATGCTTGAGAAGGTATAAGTAGTTGAGACAATTATTTATATTCCATGGGTATTTCCTTCGATCTGAATGTGGAAGACCTTCCCGATAACATCTTTGATGCGGTGGTAGCAGGAGGGTATAACAAACAAGATGATTATACCAAGGGCCGATGGGACGGTATTTCTGCCATCCCCGGCACCTTTGTTATCAATGATATTCAATGTGCCAACAACGTAGTGGTGGTTTGTGGATCTTATTTAGCCTTCTGGGATGCCACTCAATGCGATCCTGATGTGGCTCAATACTACGATCCAACTACTGTGGCTCCCAATTTGGAATGGAGAGATGGATTTTTTGCAGCCTGCAATTTCGATGCCTTAGCATTTCCTGAAGCGTGGCATTTAGTTTGCACCCGATCTTTGTTAGAAATGGGCCCTTCAGTTCAAGGACCTCCTCTTAATATCACTGAAGGTGGATTATACTCTATGGTAATTGATTATCGAACTATTGCCCAACAAGATGTAGATATTTACGGAGATGGCCTTGGAAGTGGTGGCCAAGGAGTAGCAGGAAATCAAAACTTTTATGTCACGGCAGTAGGCTACACAGCCGTTGATCAAGTAAATATCTCAGGATATTCGCCTTTTGCCCCACCCGGGACAGAATATACACCTTATGAGAAGTCAGTATTCGATAATCAGGATTTTTACCCTCAGATATTTTCTTGGGGGGTTAAACCCGATGGCTACTTTCTGGGTGGACTCCCTGCTGATACCACATCAACCACCTTTCCGGGTAATGTAGCATCCGACGGTCAAACATGGGATTTTACACCCTTCTATTTTGCTGGATTAGTCGATGATTCGGTTCAAGTAGATCAATTGGGACGCACACTCCATCTTAACGGACTCCCCAGCAACCTCCCTAATAACCAACCCGTCCTAATGGAAGATTTTCTTAAACAAAATGGCGTTTTTTGGTGGGGTTGTGCTATTTGCCCTTTAGAACAATATACTTATCGAGCCCATGAGATCGGAATCCGCCAATACGAGGCGTCAAATATATCTAATGTCGATCCTTATGGTCGATCGGCTACACCATTAGGATATATGCCGACATCTTCTCGAGCAATCTCTCCTTCTTTACACCCTATCGAGTTTGCTTTCGCCGTTCCGGGTTATCAGACTCAGTTTTTTGGCGCACCTCTTACCAACGTTATGTTTTGCCCTGAATGGATTCGTAACGTTAACGCACCCAATCCAGTGATACCTGTCAAAGCCCAATCCGATGCCTTATTGTGGCGACATGGTTACATTCCTCGAAAATTAAAATCCATTTATCGCACCCAACCTGCAGCCAACATTTTAACTGGTGGAGGAGCCAGTATCTATTATTCGAGCGGCCCAAACGAAATCAGTGGAGTAGACGATCGTTTAGGAACATTGGTAATTGGAGGAGAGTGTTTAGTTCAAGATTATGATGCTCAAGGACGCCCTACTGGCAACTCAGCAGCATCATCAGGAGGAAGTCTAATCTATGAACCGCTTTTATTGTATGGACAAAATGGTTGGGGTGAGTTTAGCAACTCTACTTCAGGACCGGGTGGACAACGCTGGGAATCAGGAGTTTTCTTTGGTTTTACGGCTCGAAATATGTGTGTGGAACAAACCGCCACTCCCAGTAGCCTTACTAATGCCTCTATTGAATTGGTTGCGCCCTGTATGGAGATCCCTGATGGTATCACTAACGCCGTTTATCCTGTTATGCTGGGAGTTCAGATTAGTCAAGATACCTCAGGCAACCCTGCTCAAAGGGCAGAAATCATGGTTTTTGAGCCTACTTTAGCCAATTTCGATTCCTATCCTTCTTGGTATGCCCAAGATTGGAAAGTAGTGTCTCCTTTTGCCTCATGGAATGGAGCATGGGAAACGGCCACAGGATATGAATTAGGAACTCAATGGTATAATGTTGGTTCCCAACCCCGAGATTTTACTCCTTTTGAGTTAAACGCTGGCACGGCTAAACCTTCATCCGAAGGGTTGCCTGTTCCCACTGCCTTCAATTATAAGCGATATGGTATTTTTACAGCGGTTAGTGCAGGAGCCCAAGTAGGCCGATCCATTATTTTAGGAGGTAATACCACTCGTCGAACCCCTCAAGGAACTTATGCCTTGGCTTATGATTACGGTTCCATAGTATCCGCTATCGATCCTGTTTGGAATACTCGCACCCCACCTACCCCACTTCTTGACCCCTTCCAAGGATTCCAAGTTCTTAAAATATCTCAAGATACGGATTCACAGGCAGGTCAAGCCCCGCCCGAACTTAATTATACTGAAGACTTGACTACACTCCCCGTCCAAAACACCAATAATCAGTATTCTCAAATCTTATATCACATTCCTAACGTTTCTATGAATTATCCTAATGGCAATACACCCGGTGGTGGCTGGGTAATCACCAATTCTAATTTAGAAATCAATGGTTATAATCTTTTTAGTATCTACCCCGGTTCTACTATTCCACCACCCACAGGATTTTATGAGACCTTATCACAATTAGCGACTCAACTTAATGATTATATCACCTCCGTTAGATCAGCCTTCCCCGCTGGCACTGAGGCTGACGCCGATGCCCCCAGTGGTTTGGGTGGCCTGACTTGGAAAGTTACCTCTGATAATAAAGGAGTTTACTGTGAGGCCGATTCATCTACCTTTGTTGCTGGTGTAGACGTAAGTCAGTATGCGGGAACGTTAGTTGTAGAAGACCCGGGAGGGACGTGGAATAATGCTAACAACTATCCTTATGCTAATGGAGTGCCCGGTGGAATAGGAATCAACTATTCGTTTTATGGTGGCGGTTGTGCTACTGTCGAACCCTCAGTAGTATCTGATCCAACAGGTTGTTTTCTGGATATTGGGGAAACCTTAGATACAGTAGCAGATAGCACTATTGCCGTTGGATCACAACGATTCTTCATTAGTGGGGATTATGATACCGATCGTGATCAGTGGTTAATAGCCTTAGGAGATCTCACAGGTGGTTTTACTGTAATTGCTTCTACTACCGATTATTCAGATATGTTAAATCAAACCGAGTCTTTTGAGAAAAATCCATTGGATAGGCGTAATGCTATGTTGTTAGCCCTTAATCAGAAAACCAGTTTGTTAGATGGTGTGGCTTTTGCAGGAACTTATGTTTTCTGCAGTGATGGTAGACCCTCAACGCACAGTATTGAGGCCGAAAAAGGCTATAAAATTACTGGAACTACGGGTAGAACTGTTAAAGTATGGCTTAATTACATGCTTTACGATGGTTTAGATTCCTTAATTGCGGTGGAAGTTTCTAATCTGGGTCTTCGAGTCACCCCTGAAAACGTTCTCTGGTATAAAAATAATATCATTGGAGCCGATGGAGATGAAGAAGTTACTTTAGAAGAAATAGAACGCTGGATGGGTCTTCAAAGACAACAATACCAAGATTTGCTCAAGAATAAGAAGCCTGTGCAAAAAGATACTGGATCAGAACCCAAGGTTGATGACTATATTTTGGATGATAAGGCTATTGCCGATCTCTTGCCAGAACTAACTCGTTTACCACCTAATCCTGATTCCGAGCCAACTGATGCCGATATGATGGGCAACACACTTTCGGGAGATATTAAATCTGTGGACGAGAAACGTCGGGAAACTGATGTCTGATTTCCGTAATCAGGCAATTACGAGCCTAAAACGATGCAGGAAGGGCCAACACTTAAATAGTTAACAAACCAATTATCGTTCGGGAGATACCCATGCGATTTCGTAAAGAGTTTGAAATACCTATGAGCAAGACGTCGACTGTTGTAGCCACAATTGGATTATCTAATGACAATTGTTTGGAGCAGATCATTATTCACCCGATCAATCTTTTTCAAGATGACGATTATGCTACCATGACTATCAAATTAGGAGACACGGAGTTATACCGTGGCGAACTGGTAGCAGATGGCATGGTAATAGATATGGAAACCTGTTTGCTGGGATCGGAAGATGTCGGAGAAATAGTTGTCAGCGTAGAATGCAACTCCCTTTGGACAGCCCTAACAGGAGATTACACTGTTAACGAAGACTCTCTGGAAACTTATTGGGTCAAATGTTCTTTGGTCTTTATTGATAACATTGTGACTTTCACTGAAACCGAAGAGTATTCCGATTCTTTCACTTCCCAATACATATAAATAGGAAGAACCCTGAGGGTCTAACATGACCAAACTGATCCTGTTCACGGGAAAAGGAGGCGTTGGCAAGTCTACTTCAGCCGCAGCCACAGCCTTATATCATTCCCGTTTAGGGAAGAAAACCTTATTGGTATCATCAGATCCTGCTCATAGCACCGATGATACTGTTGGCACTTCGGTTGGCGACAAACCCCGGCAAATTAGTCCTAATCTTTGGGCTATGAATATCAATGCTGTGCAAGTCACAGAAGATCGGAGAACTCGGATGCAAGATGCTTTTAGAGCCACCTTTGGTAAGATGTTTCCCAGTCTTTTAGATCCTGAAAACGAAGGCGTGGCTTCGGTTATGTCAATCAATAACGCCATTCCGGGGATTGACGAATGGGGTGCCTGTGAAGTTATGGGCCAGCAGTTTCGATCAGGCGAATATGATTTAGTGGTTTTTGATACCGCCCCCACAGGACACACCCTAAAAGCCTTGGCATCACCCAGTCATGTTAAACAATTCATCCTGCAGTTGCGTCGTCTCAAAAGCAAATTGCTCGGAAAACTTCTGCTCTTTAAAGGCAAGAAGGCTGATGAGTTAGAACTCTGTTTGGCAGAGTTCTGTGATGAGATCGATGAACTCAAGGAGTATCTGGCCGATCCTGAGCGAACTCAAATCGCTCTGGTCTCCATACCTACTGAAGCAGGGTTTATGGAGTTTTATCGAACAGTTAACTATTTACAATCCATTGGCTTAAACCCTCAGAAATTAGTTTTAAACAATATGGTTCCTGATATGGGTGAATCCACTTGGGCCTTAGCAGGAGATAACCCTGCTGTCACCATGGTCTATCATGAATGGCGCAATCAACAGCCATGGGTTAAGGAATATCGCAAAGTTTGTGACCAGCATGATATCTCTATTATTGGAGCCGTTCGATTACCTTATGAGCCCAAAGGCGTAGAAAAGGATTCTCACTTAGGTGATTTTGCTGAGTTGATTTGTGGACCCGATAAAATCTATGTGGAGTGAAAGCCATGAATCAGAAATGCCCTCAGTGTGACAATTATTATTTTTACATCAAGTCAGATCAACAAGTCTCTTGTAAAACTTGTAATTATGTCTTAGGAGTGGTAGTTAATGTTTGACTTCTCAACTCTAATCACCCTCTATTTAGTCACCCAAGGTTTCTTATTGCTCTTTTTTGTTCGCTGGGTTTTATGGAGAAATACTCAATTAACGGATCTTTTAGTGTGGCATAGATTAAATCAAGACCGCTTCAAGGTATTAGATCGATTCCGAACCTCACCTCCGCCTGTCACCGAGACCCCGTCGGAACCAGCAGGGGAAAGGAAACCCTACTCTATTGATGATTTGGATATCAAGCCACTTCAATGGGAACTGAAAGAGTAAACTATAAATAGTTGGGCTGATAAGTTTGTCTTATGTCGTTCTATGTTAACAACACATTCGGTAAGTTCCAAGCAGAAACCGATTTCGAAACTACCTTGCCATCCGATGCTACATTGGTTACAGGCTATGAAAGAGCCTTGGGCGAACAACATAAGTTGTATTCCGAACTCGACGTTACTGAAGGTCAAGTTCCTACCTTGGCAGTTTACAAGCACGGACCAGAAGGATCTCACAAGTGGGACCTCGTTGCTATTTCTGGATCAGGCGACACCTACGAAATGTTAGAGCACTATGGAGAGTTCGATGAAGAATCCAAGGCTACTGATGAGTTCGATGGCAAATTAGGAGAATGTGCTGACCCTAACGCTGAATATGATGCTTCTACTGATACCTGCGGATGTAAAGCAGGCTATTCGGTTAACTCCGATACTGGCGATTGCGATCCAGACGAACCTTCCTTCCTTGAAGAAAATGGCACCGCTCTGGGAGTCGGTGTTGGTATCATGGCACTTCTTGGTTTCTTCTTGCTAAAACGCTAAGTATAAATAGATGGAAACCGTGAGTTATCTCATGGCTTACCTTAATTTTGATTGGGATGATGTTTTACCTGATCATCAAGTTTCTTTGAATGCCATGGATGTTTTAATAGAATCTTTTGGCTTAGGCAAAGTCTGGTATCGAATCTCATCCTCGCAAACAGGAATGCACGTCATGATTGCCGATCTGATTCCTCGAGCCCAAGATGGCTATACTTTAGATTTAGTTCCCCAAGATTATGAAGAAGATTTTGTGCTTCGCTGGAGAAAACACTTTCTGCAACTACCCTATTCTTTAGAGTGTCAAGGTCGATTAAATGCTGATCAAGAAAGAAGTGCCAACGGATTTCGAATTGGGCGCATATTTAAAAATAAGAATGGGGCTTCCGCTGGAGTGTGGAAATGTTATGGTCTCGAATAGAGAATCCGAGTGGGAACATACTGCCCGTCTAATGTTCCAAGCCTTAATGGAAACTCAACTCTTTTTCGTGGCTGGAGAAGAAGTTACCGATCCCAGTCAGTTAGTTAAGGCAGTTCAACAAGGACGCCCTATTATGTCAGTCAACAAAAAGATATAAGTAGGTATCCCGCAACATCCCTATTATGACGAGCACAGAACTCCGCTATTGGGACCGAGTCGGATTCATGGTAACCCGCGATCAAGCCGATGACATTATGTCGAGAATGAATACTGCCACAGGTAAGCAACTCGATGAAGAGATGGAAGAGTTTGTTCCTGCTGATACTGATATGAATGAAGTTCGTTTAGAAGTGGAAACTCTTTTCAATAATCCACCAGCAGAGGGTGAATCCCTGTCAGAAGCAAATATGGCTATCATCAATTTAATGGAGTTCGAAAAACAAAAGAAACAATTTATTATGGATCTCAAGTCCGAAGGCATGGAATTGATGGATGCTAAACAAGAATACGAGTTTGCTAAATCCCGTTTGGTCCGAGTTGCCTTGGGCCTTCCTGAACCAGAAGAGGAAGAAGTATCTGAAGAAGAGGAGTGATCCTCTGTGGGTTCGTCTAAACCATTACCATTAACCGAGTCATTGGTTTTTGATATCGTAGAATATCTCTTAGAGCACGAAGGCTACGGCCATTCCACCCAGATTTCTGAAATCATGGTGGCTAATAAACCCCGCCGATACACCTCTCGTGAAGTTATTGGAGTTCTTCGTAATCGCCCTATGTTCAAACATGCTCAGTCTAAGGATCGCCGTGGAGGGATTCGCTGGAGACTTGATCTCTTGGCTTTAGTAAAATACTTTGAAAATAAAAACTATGTTCAACGGGCTGAAGATCGAGATATTTATACCAAGATTAGACAACTTAAGTGGAGGCAACTTTTTAAGACGATTGCTGCCATGCAAGAACTCATACCTCAGATTGATAACCCTGCACCTGAGACTATTGACGACTGTTATGAAACTTTGGCTAATTTGTGGTCTTGATTCGGATATATCCGAATATAATCCGATTACCTTATCCGATAGATATAAATAGTTGGACCGAACATAATCGAGTATGCCTTACTTCATCCGTCGCTATCAGACAGGAATCAAGAACTCTGGCACTTCTGATATTCTGACATCGGAAGTTGAAATCTCAATTCCTACCTTTGTCATGATTGCTGAGTCCACTGGCCCCGGCAAGTATCTATTATGTCAGCGTGGACAAGGTATCCGTGGTTTCCGTAAAATCACTGATTGTATCATTGACGAACCCATGGAAGAAATGGTTTCTTCTTATGAACCCGAAGAATTAGTTTTCCATGCGGAAGAATCAGTATCAGTGAAGCGCAACCTTTCTCTAAAAGAAATGTCTAATGATGATCTGATGGATCTCATGAGTTCCATGGAATCTGCTAATATCAATACTGATGAAGAGTTTAAGAAGTTCCGCAAAGACCTGTCTTCTATTAACCGTGAGATGCGCCGACGTATGATGACCACCGAGTTATCTGCTGAAAATGCTTTCACAGGTAAATCCGTTTCCCAGATGCCCGTTGCTTCAGCAGCATTCGGCATTAGCCCCACTCAAGCAGGATTGCTTGGAGTCGCCGTAGGCGGATTAGGTGGAGTTTTGGGAACAGCCTTCTATTATCGATCCAAGATTGATAATTTGGGCTCAGAGATGGAATCTGTCAAAAAGATGTTGGCAGAGGCAGAAGTCGCTATTAAGCGAGCCGAAGATACATCTAAGAAGGCGGCGGAATCTGCTGAGAAGGCCAATAATGGCGTCAAGCAAATGAATCAAAATGAGTTCTTTGATATGAATCTATTGGGTTCTTATCAAAATCGCACACGCCCTCAATACTGAGGTGAGTTAAGTGGAATCAGAGTTTAAATCCGAAGATCTAAAAACGATGTTAGAATCGTATAGTCGCTTGTTAGAGCGAGAGCGTGATATCGCCGTTAGAAGTCAATTCGACGATTTCATGAGTCAGATCGGTATCGAAGATAGTGATCAAATCAAAGGTTATTTTGAATCCTTTAATAATATGTTGTCTACTATTGATGGACAAGACATGGAACTCCATGAAAAATTACAGACCTGTATTCAATCCAGTTTCTTCCACGATGTTTTAACTGCTAAAACCAGTAACCGTGAGCGTGAACTTCGCAAAATTACCACCCTGCTATCCGAGTTTATCCAAAAGTCTGCGGACAATTCAGGATCAGATGAACAATTCGTTCAAAGTTTGTTGGCTCACAGCCTACGAACAGCAGCCGAAATGATTGAAATGGACCGTGAAGATAATTCTGGTTCTATCAATGAAGCATGGGTAGATGCTTTACGATTGGGATACGATATTTTTATCGGATCGAAAGGAAAATCCCGAAAGGTATAAATAGATGGGTAGGCAAGGTTAATCTATGTCAGATTTCGATAACCTCATCAAGCCTGATGATTT
>MDSV01206880.1_pt1 | contig 13505 bp, 12 predicted proteins | sample 810851 | NCBI WGS metagenome assembly MDSV01 (sample SAMN05326640, study PRJNA326480) | marine metagenome | isolation source: seawater | place: Atlantic Ocean: North East | collected 2012 | reverse complement strand
CTTTATTTATACTATTGATAGATACTAATAAACCAGAAGAAGGAGCACTATGTAAAATGAATGATATTCATACTATTTTAGAAATAGTTCATGAGATGGTTATAGATAGATTTAAAGAATAATTTATTAATATAAAATTGATTTTTTTTTTTTTAGAATAAATGTTATGTTTTCAGGTAATATTTTTAACATTTGTAATAAGTGTTATAATAATTATTATTAGTCTAACTATAATATCATTAATTATGTTAATAGGTAAATCAATTTATGATGTATTTTCAAAAAATTAAAATCACTATTTAATAAAACTTAATTTAATTTTTTATAATAAATATCACCACTTATATTAATATATGCTAATTTTTTTATTGTATGATATATTGTATCTTTATTCATAAAATATCCTAAACACAATATATTTGAATGATTTAATGTAAAATCATTTTTATCTATATAATGATTAAAATAAATATATCTACATAAATTATCAATAAATTGTATGTCTAAATCAAAATTATATATAAAATAACATTCTGTATCATAGTTTTTTTTTATATAATTATTAATTCTTATATAACATAAACTAATTATTAAGTTTTTAATTTGTTCTTCTAAATAATATATTTCTTCTTGATTTTCTAAATATTCAATAGTTGTATAAAAAGTTGGATTTGGATTACAATTTAATTTATCATCTTTTCTTGTTTTTTTATTTATAGATTTAAACCTAATTAAATTTGTATGAAAATTTTCAACATATTTTTTATATAAATCTAATAAACCTAATTCATTATTATTATTTATATATTGACTAAGTTTATAATTATTAAAATCAAAAGATAATTTTAAATTTTGATGTCTATAACTGGGTAAATCACCTGGTTCATCTTTACTACATTTAAACTTCGTTTTATATAAAACTTTCGTATCAATATTATATTGATTATTATTATTTATAATATTGTTTTCACAATCCATTAAAAAAAAATAATTTTAAATCAATTTAAGTTTAAATTATATGTCTTCTTTCTAAATCATCAAATGTGACAGTGCTAGTATATATAAAAATAAATATAATTGTTGAAATATAAGGATCTATCCATTTATCTACATCTTCCTCATTTAATTCATTAGGATGAGCATGAGCTGCTATATATGCTGTTCCCACAATTGTTCCATAATGAACAAAAGCATCAAAATGTATTACTTTTTTAATATATTTTATATAAATAAATATTGGTTTAAGATATTTAATAATTATTTTCATTATTTCTACAAAACTTATCATAAGTCTATATATAAATAATATATTTTATTTTACAAAATCAAATTCTTCTTCAATAATTTCTAACATAAAACTATGTTCTGAACCTTCTAAATTAAATAATTTACCATCATCATTAATAAACTTTATTTCAAGTTCAGATAATTCATCTAAAACTTCATTATCATAAATAATTTCACTTTCAGCAAATGTATCATATAAATGACTTCCAGATGCTTGACTTAATAATATTTTAGTAAAATATTTAATACGATTTGTATTTAAAATATTATTTAACTTATTAATAGACATATAAATATATTTCTGATTATTTATATCATTAATATTTTTAAAAACTTTTTTTTGAAATATATCACCACCATATCCAATAGTATACTTATTTTTAATTGTTTTATTAGTAATATTTTCTAAATTACCCATATAATTTTGTGGAATATTAATACCAAGTGATTCTAATTGTAAGTTCAATTTAAGACCCTTTTTCATATTATTATTATCATATGAAACATCTAATACCTCAAATCCATCAACATTTTTATTTAAAATATTATTACTAGTTTTCATTTTACTATTTATTATACCACCAAATCCTAAATATTTACCTTTGAAAGTAATATTATAAAAGTTTGTATAATATTCATCTTTATTATTTAATTCATTCCATAAATTATTCTTATAATATCCATATAATGGTATACCATTTTTACGCATTCTATCTTTTGTATTATTCAATGTTTCCATATCAGTTTTAAATACCAAATCCATATATTCATATGTATGTGTTTCATAATTATTATTTATTAAAGGTGTAATAATATTATTATTAGTATTTTTATTTATATTATTTGTATTATTTATACTATAATTTATTTCAGGTATATAAAATCCATTCATATTTTCAATAAATAAATCATTTCTCAAATATTCTTGAATTATAGGTAAACCTTCATTCAAATAAGAATCTTTTATAGTAACATTTTTATGTGTATTAGTATCATTTAAATTATTAGTAATAATTATATTATATTTAGTATTATTACTAAAATAATTAATATAATAAGGAATATCAATAACAAATTCAGTATAATAAATTTTATCAATTAAATATATATTTCTTGTAATAGAATATTTATTTTGATTTGTTATTGTTGATGTTAATGATTCAGATGTATTCAATTCAGTATCAAGTATATATATATCTAAATAATCCGTATATTTAACAATATATTTAGAATTTCCATGTAATGTTAATTCAGTAATATTGGAATAATCAATATATTTTTTAGAATGAGTTTTAGAATTTTTATAAAAATTATAAACAGAATCATATCCTTTGTAGAATATACGTGTATACCAATTACTAAACATAATTAAATTTTGTGTAGTAAAACTATTATGAGATATTTTTGAATCACATAATACAACATTTTCACCACCTAAATGACTATTTAATAAATCATATTTCAATTCTAGACTTATATATTCTTCATTTATATCTAAAACTTTATTAACATAATTTAAATCTTCTATATATAAATCATCATAATTGATTATATCTAATGTTCCAATCATTATTCCAGAAATACTTGTATTAAACTTATATTGTAATATATCATTAGTATTATTAATATTAGTAATAGTATATGGATAATAATCAAAATTATTTAATAATTTAAATCTATAATATTTATACGAATTATTATTATTAAATGACATTATAATTTCATTTTCAACTGTATTTGTCATACTATTATATCTAGCATCAGTAATCTCAATTTCATCATTAAAGTTAATATTATTTGAACCAAATAATTGAACTGATGTAATTTTGCCATATTCATAATAATTATTATATGTTTGATTATCAATATTAATTGAATTATTTGATACTGTTTGAATTATTTTATAATATTTTATAGAAGTTGATTCATCTAAAAATATGTCAATAATTGAAGATTTACTATTATTTAATAATAAACTATATGTTTCATTAATAATATTATCATCTAAATGAGCCACAGGAACATTATATTTATTTATAATATTATCAATTTGTATATTTGATAATTTATTTGTTAGATTTTCTAATACATTATTTATATTATTTTTGAATCCTATAAAAATATTAGGTATTTCTAATTCTGAATAAGTATTATTAAATAATCCATTTGATTCAAAATATAGTAAATAATCTTTTTTATTATAACTATTATTTAATATATTATTTATATTTATATCTTGTATTAATCCAATATAGTTAAATATATTATTTTCGATGTAATATAGATGGACTTTTTTTACACTATTTTGATTTAATTCAGAATAATTTATTTTAATATAATTTATTATATTATTATCTTCAAAACTAAATCTTATTGAACCATATGGTGTAGTCCATCTAAGATTTATTAATTCATTATTATTTACAATTTTCAAGTTTGATGAAACCATATTGTAATAAATTTGATTTGATACATTCAATACATGTATATTATTATTTATTAAACTAATATTTTCATTATATGTTTTATCTATTAAATTCTCATATGATTGTAAATAGTTTATTTTTAATGATTTATTTAGTAATTCTTGTTTTCTATATTCATAATCCACTATTAATTTACATTTTACAGTATTTAATTCATATTTATTATTTTTAGATATTGCCAATAAACTTTTATCATTTAACTTTCCTAATTTTATTTTCTTATAATCATTACTTATTTCAATTATATAATATCTACTATTCGCTATTATATTTGTATTTGATAAATTATTTAATATAATTATTTTATCATTAATATTTAAATTGAAATTAGCCTCATTTAATAATATATAATTATTATTTGTTCCAACTATATCCAATATATCATACATTACTTTTAATTTAATTATTTTTTGATTTTTCTTACAATTTTCATATAAATAATTATAATTATAATAAGGTATTAAATATGAATTTATTGTATCTATATTACAATTATTTTTTAGACTTATTTTAAATTTATAATCATCTATAACAGATATATAATTTATAATATTTAAATCAACTTCTTTTGTTTCTGATTCATTTATTATTTTTTCATTTATATTATCTATATAAACACTATTTATTAATAAACCTCGACTTTTGTTATAAAAGTTGTAAATTCCAAATACAAATTTACCTAATATATTTGATATATTTTTATAATGATAATACAATTCTGTTTCATAATTATTATTTATTAAAAATATTGTTATTTTATAATTTATATTATCATATATTATATAATCATTATTTACACTATTATTATAATTATTATAAGTTATAATTTTAAAATTTTGATATGTTGATTCATCAAAACTTAATATATATTTTTTACCTATTTCTATTTTTAAACATAAATTTGTGTCAATATTATTCAAATTTTCAAATATAAATTCATTATTATTTTCGATAACATTATATTTTACTTCTTCACAATTTAATACATTTAATTGTAATATACAATTATTATTATTATTTAAATATAATTTATTTATATTTTCATATGTATCTATATTAATTTTTATATAACTATTTAATGTTCCTGATTCACCAATTATTTCAATATTATTATTATAACTATATTGATTATAAGTATTTTTTATATTAGATATAATAAATGTTTGATTAAGTAAATTAATATTAGATATATCAATTTTATAGACAGTATTTCTGAATATATTTATCTCTTTTTTTGATTCATTATTTATTAAATAATCATTATTTATATAATTTAAATAATAACAGTTAGTATTATTAATAGGATAAAACACTTCAAAATTTTTCTCATCAATTTGTTTGTTTAATTTTACTTTATATTTATCATAATCACAATTATCAGTATTTCCTACTATATTTGTATCTATATTTGCTGTAATAATTTCACCATTATTTAAATAACCTTCTAATATATTTTCACTATATTTAGTGCTATTAGATTGTGTTACTTCACTATAGTTTAATGTTCTTAAAGCATCATAATCATTTAATGTCGTATAATTTACTTCTATTATAGCACTATTTGTATTATTAAAATAATTATTATAATAAGAATTATTAAATACTGGTGTATTATTTAATACTTTATAATATCCATCACGTAAACCAGTTTTATACACACTTTTTACATTATCTTGTATTTTATTTATAGTTTTTTGATTTTGATTTATATATACATAACTTCCTTTATTCAAATTATATATATTTGGATAAGGCACCTCCTTATAATTAAAATAATCTATTTTATCATATTTTCTTATACTCATCCCTAAATTTCCTAGGTCTTCAATATGTTTTTTATTATAAGGAGCATTATAATATATTACTAAACCCTTTTTTTTATAATTATCTAATACACTTGATGTTATTGATTCTTCTATTATTTTCTGATATTGTAATGGTAAATTATTATAATAACTACTAAATGGTTCATATTGAATAATATTTAATGAAATACACATATTTTTATATATTAAACTTGAATTTAATAAATGATTATTAATATAAATTATATCTCCTACATTATATTCATGTGGAGTAATAGTTTTTATCATTAAATATCTTTTACTATCATAGTTTGTATCATTAAATGTTGGTTCTAAATAAGAATAATCTATAATAAATTTATTAGTTTTATATGTATTTGAATGAATTATATCAAAATTAGTTTCTTTATTTTCAAATCCAATTGTATCATGTAATGTATCATTTTTATTAAATAATAATGAATATTCTACAGGTTCTTTTATATTTATATTTAATCCTCCTATTCCTGATAAGGATGTTTTATTTGGTGTTATTGATGTTTTTATACTATAACCTTCTGTTATATTTTTTATTTCTATGATTTCTTCATTATTTAAGTCTTTTGTTTTAGGTAAATAATCATTAGACCAATTTGATGGTATTATCATAAAATATGTATTTGTGCTACTTGTTTTAAATATCATACCCAGACTAAAATTTATATCAGATAATAAAGCATAATCAATTATATAATTATTTGTTAATTCATCTTTTGAAAAGTTTATTACTCTACCTATTATATTTTGATTCATTACATCTAAATTTGTTTTTCCTAATATTAATTCGTATTTAGATATATCATAATCACTATTTAGTATTTTTGTATTTGTTCCTATATGTTTCTTTTCATTATTACCACTTCTATATATTTTATTTATACCAGATTTAAAATCACTAAATTCTAAAAACTGATTACCTTCTAAATAATAATTATTATTTATTGTATCTGTTATTGTTCCTGATTCAAGTGGAATCATTAATCTAACATATATTCTATAAATTTTATGAGTAAATATATAATGATGTTTATTTAAACCATCACTTGATATATTAAATATATTTGATGCTCCCTCTATCTTTATTATATTTCCTGTATGTAATTTATGATTCTTATGTTTAACAAATAAATAAGGATATCCTTCATTGACAATAAATGGACCAGATTGATTCGCATCTGTTAAATCTAATGCTGAATATGAATATAATATATTATATTGAAACATTTTTACTAAATTACTTGATTCATCTAAATCTACTACAAAATTATGTTTATTTACTTCACTATTAAAAGTTATTTTTGTATTAAATAATTTTTCTTCTATAAATGTTTTTGAAAAATAATCATATTTTTTACGACTTATTTGATTCAATTTATCTGATATTTTATCAATTAAAGTATCTATTGTATAATTTCCTTCTTCTATTTGAACTGAATACATCGGATATATATTGTGATTTACACAATTTTCCATAGTTAAATATTTTATATTTAACATCTCATTATAGTTTTGAGGTGTCTCAACCATATAATTTTTTTTACCTATTTTATGTGAAACATTATATATATCTGTTTTCAAATTATTTGGTATTGTATAATAATTCTGGTCCAAAAAATTTGGTTTATTTTTCAATAAATTATAACTATTATTATTTGATATTATTATTTCTTCTATTGTTTTCTGTATTATAGCCAAATATTCATCCTTTATAAATAAATAAGATACTATATTATTTTTATATTCAAACACAAAACTCATCGTTTTTTCTAAATTTCTTATATAACCATAAATATCTACAGGTATTACATCATTTGTATATTCATTTACATCTAAAAAATTAATATTTATATTAAAAGTATTATTAGTTGAATCATAATTACTATATAATTTCACAAAGTTTATAAATTTATTCAAATCTTTTAAATCATCCAAAAATATATCCTCTATATTAACATTATCACTTGGTCTATCTTTTATATATAATGTATATGTTTTAGTATCTTTTGTAAATCTAACTATATATCCATTTAATATTATATTTTGTATTGATTCTTCAAAAGGTTTAACTAATATGTCTCTTAAATTTTCTAAATAATTTACTAATTCATATTGATTTTTTATTAAATTCTCATTTAAATTATTATTATTATATTCAAATTCACTTATTTCATCTACTAATTTTACTATTTTATCAACAAATAATTTTTTTATATATATATAGTTAAATTTAATTATATTATTATTTAGTAAATTATATTCTAAATCTAATGTTTCTGTTTTATCTTTTAAATATCCATATATATTTACTATATCTCCATTTATATCATTTAAATTATTATCAAAATATTGCACTAAATTATTATTATATGTATTTGTTATTGTGTTAAAATTTGTATATTTATAGATAAAATCTATTAATTTATTATCATCATAAAAATCATCTATATAATAATCATTATCTACTACATCATTTCGTTCTTTTAGATATAATTTATATGTTTGATTATCATAAGTAAAACTTACTAAATATCCATTTTTTAGTTTTGTAATATCATTATTTGTTAATACATTTGTTGTTGGTGTTATTATTTGTTTTTTTAATGAATATAAAAATTCTATAAAATTATAACTTAATATTTTCAAATTTGTATTTATTTTATCTAAATATACATTTGATAAATGTTCATATAATAATTTTTCATTTTTTTTATTATATATCCAGTTTGATGGTATATGTTCCTTTTTATCATTTAATAAATACATAACTTTCTCATTATTTACATAAAATTTACTATTAACATTAGTTAAATCATCTTTATTAATCCAATATATATAATTATTATTTAACATATAATCATTTAAATTATTATTCTCTTTTTTTACCTTATTTCTTATTGTATATTGACTATTATTCATTTCTAAACTTATCATTTTTATTTGTTTTATATTTTTAAACACTCTTGGCAATTCTATTTTATAAAAACTTGAATCTTCATATCCATTTAAATAATTCTTTACTCTTTCTACAATCATATTATTTCCACCACCTTTCGCACCTATATTTACCTTATCTAAATTTAATTTTATATTTATTGTATAACTATTACTTATTATTTTATTTGTTATACTATTATATTTTACTACTCCATTTTCAAACTCATATATAAAATTTGGTGTAAATATCGGTTTACCTGTTTCCTCATTATAATTCAAATATTCTACTGGTATTCCACCTAATGTAAATTTATTTAATTGATTATCATATGTTCCTACTATATTTCTAAATATTATTTCTGTAACCTCATTTACATCATAATTATGATTACTATGATTTATTAATAATTCATTTTTATTTAATATAGTTATTCCATCTTCATCTATAGTATTTACATTTCTTTCACTTATTATCTTATTTTTTTTATTTCTATCATTACTATTTATTGTTAAATATGTTTTTCTTAATCTTTTTTTTTTTTCATTTAACATTATTATTAATATATATTTATTTTTTATATATTTTATATAAACTAAAAAAAATATATATAATAAAATATATGACAATGATACTAGATTATATTCCTGAGTCTAAAACTATTATAGTTATAACTACAATTTTTATAGTAATGTATTTTGTTATTTTAATATATTTAGAATATAAATGTTATTTTGATTCAATATTAAATATAAATCAATCATCAAGTAGTTCAAAAAATAAAACATCTGAAGATATATATCTTGAAAAAAACTTGCCACAAATTGTTTCTAATTTTAAAAAAAATCTTAAAAAATCTATCAATATTGCTTTAGAAAATCAACAATATTCTAAAGCTCATAATATTCAAGAATATGAAAAATTATTTGATAATTTTCACAATAAAGTTTTAATTCAAAATAATATTTCTGATATACATACTTTAACAAATAAGTTTAAACAATATAATCAACTTATTAAATCATAATTATTCCAATTCTATCACATAAATATCATCTTTAAGTAATACTTCTTTAAAATGTAATGTTTTTATCAAATATAGTAAATCTTTTCTTGTTTCTAATTCATCAGTTATTTCATATTTATTTTTTACATCAGTTAATTCATTTGGATTCAAATTTCCATTATAATAACTAAATATTAAATTTATTATATCTTTTTCTGTAAAATATCCTTTTTTTTCAGTATATATACACTCTTTCGAGTATATTTTACCTATTAAATTAAACTTCAGTTTTATTGTTTCTTTATTATAAACTATTTCATTTAAATCTTCTATATCTAATATTTTTCCTTTCCAATTATAAATCGTTTCAAAACATATATTTATATCATATTTATTCAGGAATTCTTCCATTTATGTGTTTTTTTTTGAAATCAATTCTATTTAGTAAAATAAAATTGATTTAAAATTAAAATAATATAATTTATAAATGGAATCAGAAAGAAAATTAGCTACATCTATACTTACTAAGTTTATTAAATCTAAATACGATAAAGAAATTGAACTAAACTTATTTGAATATTCTAATAATAATAAAAAACATTATATTGATAAACTAAAATATATTTTTCAGTTAGTTCATCCTAAATCTTCTACTTATAATAAAAATTTAGTTCAACAAATAAAAAAAAATATTATCAAACCATCTGAATTAATTTATTCTTTACCCTGGGATTTGTGTAAAGAACATTGGAAAAAATTTATTGAAGAACAAAATAAAACTGATAAAATTGTTATGGACAAAACACCTCAATTTACTTCTACACAATTTACTTGTGCTAAATGTAAAAATAACAAATGCACTACATATTCATTACAAACACGTTCTGCTGATGAACCTATGACTATCTTTGTGACATGTATTAAATGTGATAATACTTGGCGTATGGGTTAATCATTATATTTTCCATAAACTTCCCTGCTTCTCTTTTCATGACCCTTAGGTGTTTTAACATTCTCAGACTTAGGTGTTCCTGGGGGAGTTGATGAGAAAGCATTACTTCTTGATCTTCCTCGTGATGAAACCTCAGATAGTTCAGCAGCAGCATCAGTTCTTCGTCTCATTTCTTCTTTCGCATAGTTTAATCTCTCAAAATTTTTTTCCATTTTTTTAATACCATCTTCTGGAGATATTTTTAATTTTGTAATTTCTGGTTTTTTCTTAATAACCTTGACTTTTGGATCTATTTCTTTTTTTTTAGATTTAGATTCTTCTTTTTTAGATCCAGAACCACCAAATAATTTCTTTGCTGTTAAATATTTTAATTTATATTTTAAATATTGTTTTTTATAATTCATATATAATTTATTTAGAAAATAATTATTAAATATATATTAAAAATGAATAATGATATGATTGAACTAATAAAACTTACTATGCCTGAAATAGACTTAAAATTAAGTAATAAAATAATCGAAAAAATTAGTGATGTTCAGAATATTTCAAATAGTGAAAGAGAGAGTATTATTCATATTATGGATACATATATGTGTTCTTATGATGCTATTGAAAATTTTAGAAAATATATACGTGTTTCATATTATAAACAAATAGATGGTAAAAAATATGATAGAAGTTTATTATTATTAGCTGAAAATTTAATTAAAGGAAAAGGAGATGGTAGAATTAGTGAAGATGATATGAAAAAATTATTAAAATCATCATATGATAATAATAAAATTACAGATTGTGAAAAAGATACATTACATTATATTTGTGAAAATTTTAAATGTACAGATAAAGCAAAAAAATATTTAGATATGAATATATCAAATTAATATATATATAACTAAAGTATATAATATATTATATATGGAAGTATTAAAATCTTATTTAAATAATAAAATAGATACTTTGTATAAAAATACAAAACAAATACCAGATAATCATAATTTATTTAAAAATAAATTATTTGAAAAAAAAATAGAATATATGAATAATTATTTACATAATAGTATAGTAGAAATAGAAGAAATAAATAAATTAGTTGAAGATAATTTATTTGATGATTTAGATTATACAACAAAAAAATTAAAAGATTATGAATCTATTGAAGATACTATTAATAATTATGTAGTGCATAATCTATAGTAAATATATTCACCTGTATTTCTACTTGGTCTTTTAAATTCAAATAATTGTCCTTTTCTGATACCATAAAAATAAGATACAGGATCAGTAATTAGAATTTTTGGAAGTTGTGTTTTTTCGATATTTTTTAATTCACATATTTGTTTAATTTCACCTGTATCTGAAATTACTCTTATTGATTTAGGTAATAAATTATGTTTAGATATATTAAATAATAAATTGTTATATTGGAATACTTGAATATGTGGAATATTTATTTTTTCCGATATTTTTTTTTCTAATATTTGTGTATTAATTTTTACTTGTTGAGTTAAAATTACTAATAAACATATATTGTTAATTTCTGATACTTTATATAATTCTTTAATAGTTTTTTCAATATCAAATAAATTTCCTACTTTTTGTTTATTAGTTTTATTTAGAAAATTTGTATTATTTACAAAATATATAAATATATAATTATTATCCGATTTTGCTATTAATTCATAATAATTATTATTATTTATTGCTTTAATATCATTTGTATCATAATTTTTATTGATATTATATTTTCTTTTATCTAATAATCCATCTTTTTCTAAAAGTGTATTTAAACATGCTTTTAAATGTTTATCATTATTAAATAGAATATCCGTCATTAGTTATTTTTTATTTATTAAAAAAAATCAATTTTTTTTTAGAAAATAATTAATTTATTTAATCAGAAGCACTAATTACATTATAACAACTTTGAGTTGTTTTTATATCTCCATTTCCTAAATTACTTATATTTAAAAATAGTCCATAAGGTTCACAATTTTGTAATATAGACCCAAAACCAGATGTTGAAGAATCTACACCATTTATATCAAAATTCCATCCATTAAATAACCTTAAAACACCCCAACAACAAGGACAACAAAATGCAAATATCATATAAATAATAGTCTGTAACATATCATACTGTAATACTGATCCCATTTCATATTCTTTTATAGTACAGTAAATTGCTATAATAAATACATAAGGCCACCAACTTAACATAAATGTTCCAACAGTTAATAGTAATATTTTTATTATTACTATAATCATTGATACTTCAAGAGCACCTCCTTTAAAAGATTTTGTTTTCTCTAACTTTTTATATTCTTGTTCTAATAATAAATCATTTTTATTTTTTATTTTTTCAATCATATAATTTATATTCATTTATATATTTAATACAAATAAAATATTTTAACTATTATTTAATAAAACTAATTCACTATCTTTATATAATTTATTCAATAACTCTTTGTTATCATTTAAATATTTTTGATTAAATAATTCAATACGATTATATGTATTATTATTAAAATTATTTTTTATATCTATTGTGTTTAATAAACTATGTTTTTTATCTATTAAATCATTTATTGTATCTTTACGATCAACTAATTCCCATTTTTTGTTTTTTAATACCTTTATATACGGTTCTTTCTTATTTGTTAATTTTATATTTTGATTTTCTGGATGTTTATCATTAAAATGTGTATATTTTATTAATTCAGGTATCGCACTATAAGGTTTATTTAATAAATTTAATATAAAATCATTTGTTATATATTTTGTATTTTCATCTCCATAATTATTTATATGAATATTTACTGTATTATTTGTTGTATTATTACTATTTGTATTATTTATATTATTTGTAATAGTATTTCCACCACTATTAACTAATAATTTTTCTACCATTTCTTTCATTTGTTCCTTCATTTCTTCTTGATTTTTTATTAATTCCTCAATTTTTTTATCCTTTTCATTTTCATTTTCTTTTTTT
>MDSV01028355.1_pt1 | contig 13505 bp, 9 predicted proteins | sample 810851 | NCBI WGS metagenome assembly MDSV01 (sample SAMN05326640, study PRJNA326480) | marine metagenome | isolation source: seawater | place: Atlantic Ocean: North East | collected 2012 | reverse complement strand
CTTTTTTATTTAATAATAGTTTGCGCTCTGCCTTGGGTTTGTGATTAAAATGATTACCATGGTTATACTCTTGAACGTTCATATTAATGACAAACAGCTCACCACGGTCATTAAATTCGCAAAAACTTTCAGCGATAGAAGCCTTACCCGCCCGGATAGATTTAATTTCTGTTCCCGTCAAAACAATACCTGCCAAATACGAATTCAATAACTCGTATGAATAGCCTGCCTTTTTGTTAAAAATATTCACGGATTTTTTCATCTCAATCCAAAGCTAATCAAATATTTAATGGGTCCATAATATCCCTTTGGAATTTTTTTTAAAATTTGGTAGCTTTCTGATTTTCAAAACAAAAGTTTCTTGTCTAAAAATGTATATATTTAGAGTTATAAATTAATATATGGGTTTATTTGATGCTTTTTTAAATGATAAAACAAACCCTTGGCCAGGCCATGTACTAGAATCAGTGAATCAATTTGAGATTATTTTAAAAGCTTCATTTTCTGTCCCTCAGTTGATATTTAAACACTCCACACGCTGTAATATCAGCCATATTGTTAAAAGTGATTTTATCTCCAATTATGTCTTTTCCAATGACGATTTTGGATTATGGTATTTGGATTTACTAGCTTATAGAAATGTTTCCAATGCTATCGCACAACGCTTGGGGGTAGCGCATCAATCTCCTCAACTTATTGTTATAAAAAACGCTGAGGCACTAAAGAGTGCCTCTCACGAAAATATAAGGGATGTGTTATTATGTAAATACTTGAACTAAACCCCTAATTCTTCAAGGAGTTTTATGAGTTTCGAGCTAGAAGGCCTTGGAGCATCAGCATTTACAATTTTTCCTTCGGGGTCAATCAGTATGAACCTTGGGATGCTATTAATTTTGTAGTCTTCAATAAAATCTGTTTTCCATCCATTGGGTGCAATTAACTGGCACCCAGTTAGGTTTTTGTCAGCGACCATGGTTTTCCAAGCTTTTTTTGCTTTTTTCAAACTCCCGCCGCTGCTATTTTCATCGTCAATAGAAATACTTATAAATTCTATGTCTCTGTCATGATATTTGACTTCGATTTCTTTAAGATAAGGAATTTCCTTTTTGCAAGGAGCGCACCAAGTAGCCCAAACATCGATATAGACGTACTTACCCTTAAAGTCGCTCAGCGATGTTGCACCACCATTATAATTTTCAAAATCTTTAAAGACAGGAGAGGGGCTCCCCTTAGCGAGCTCATTTTTCACAGCCATGCGCTGTTCGGAATAAATCTTATAATATGCTACAACTTCATTAATAAATTCTTCCTCTTCTTCAAAATAGGAAGGTTCAATCTTCGAATATTCAGTTTTTAAGTCTTCAAAAAGAAATTCAAATTTTTTAATATTTTCCTCAAAAGCTTCCAAGTCTTTATCAAAGAAGTCTTGATCAATATATTTCTCTCGAAGTAACAGGAAATCAATTAGTACATTGCTCTTATCAGCGTCATCGCCTTTAAATTTTAAAGATTCATCAAAGGCTTCTGTGTCAAGTTTAAAAAATGTTTTATTGCCATTTTTTAGATAAATGGTTCCATATTCGCTTCCGTGTTTAAAATTATAGCGTCCTTCACTCAATCTTAGAGTATCAGAAAAGCTCCCCTCAGAGCTAATAGCAATGGTTTTTTTATAGCCGTTGTTGTTAGACACTGTAATGAATTCAGAAGTTGGATTTGAAATTTCACCAGAAAGCCGTACATATTTTTTAGATTTTTGACAGCCCAAAATTAAAATTAAAATTAAAAGTGCATATAAATAGGTTTTGTTCATAGTTGACCATTTAGAAATTTAAAAATTTAAAAGTAATATTTTTTATTTATCTATCCTTAAGTATGTTGTTTTTGAGACGTAGATTTTCTTCGGACCTCGAACTTTGTGCGTGATTCTAAAGCGTCCATTGGCTTCAAAAACATATTCAGATTCATAGTGGTCACTTCCACATTGATGAATGGCCTTTCCTGTGAGTGCATTGCCTTTTGGATTTAACTCAAAGCTCTGAAAGAGTGTTTTTGGGTTTTCAAAAAAGTAGATTTCTAGTTTATTTCTGTTTGCACTAAAATAATACTTTCTTTTTCCTTTTAAAGTGGCGCCAGTTATTAATTTTAGGATTCCCGTTTCAGAATATTCTAATTCCTTTGATTTGTTTCTCTCAAAACTAGCAAATCCACTGCTGGAACTCCCATTATCAAACTCTCGCTCATATGACCAAGATCCAATCAATTCTTTTATAATAAAATGTCCAGAATTCATAAATAGTTTAAGCTTACCTTTGCAAAATTGCAGAGATTGAAAAAATCAAAATTAAGCATTGAGAATTAAATGATTCAAATATTTGGAAATATTGAATGGATTACTCAAATTTGATTTCCACATGCTTTAATTTATGTATAGAATATCCACCCACCCAATTGATTTTCAGACAATTTACAATTTGATTTTAAATCAAACAACTGTCGAGATATCTGAAGAAGCCATCAAAAAAATTACAGATTCTAGAGCGTATTTAGACCTTAAAATAGTGGGTTCTAAAGATCCAATTTATGGTATAAACACTGGCTTTGGTGCTTTATGTAATGTTAAAGTTTCCAATGAAAACTTAAGAAAACTTCAAGAAAATTTAGTGCGCTCTCATGCCTGTGGTACTGGTGCATTGGTTCCAGAGCCCATTGTTAAATTGATTTTACTTTTAAAAATTAAAGCACTTTGTTTTGGTCACAGTGGGGTACAGTTAAAAACTGTAGAACGCCTTGTTGATTTTTATAATTCGGATATTTTACCTGTGGTTTACACTCAAGGATCTCTTGGTGCTTCTGGTGATCTAGCACCATTAGCTCATATTGCACTTACTCTGATTGGAGAAGGTGAGGTTTGGTATAAAGGTGTAAAGCAACGCACATCTAAAGTTTTAAAAGAAAAAGGCTGGTCTGCTATAGTGCTACAGTCTAAAGAGGGCTTGGCTTTAATCAATGGTACACAGTTTATGGCCGCATATGCACTTCAATCTTTATTAAAGTCTTATAAAATTTCTTATATGTCAGACCTTATTGCAGCCCTTTCCTTGGATGCCTACAATTGCCAATTAGAACCATTCAATGCATTGATACACGCTGTTCGACCTCATGAGGGACAAATGCAAACTGCTGCACAAATTTCTAAATTTTTAAATGGGAGTCTCATAGCGGCTCAAAAAAAATCACATGTACAAGACCCTTATTCCTTTCGCTGTATTCCTCAAGTTCATGGTGCTACGAAAGACAGTTTAAAATATATTGCTAAAACTGTTTTAACTGAAATCAATTCTGTTACCGATAACCCTAGTATTTTTGTTGAAGAAGATGCAGTAATTTCAGGGGGAAATTTCCATGGTCAACCCTTGGCATTTGCTTTGGATTACTTAAAAATAGCAATTGCAGAAATTGGAAGTATTTCGGAGAGGCGCACCTTTAAATTAATCTCTGGTCAAAGAGGATTACCTCCTTTTTTGGTTGATAAGCCCGGTCTAAATTCAGGATTGATGATTACCCAATACACAGCTGCGAGTATTGTAAGTGCCAATAAACAATTGGCAGCGCCCGCAAGTGTTGATTCAATTGTATCTTCAAATGGTCAGGAAGATCACGTGAGTATGGGTGCAAATGCTGGATTACAAGCGCTTCAAATCGTAGAAAATGTAGAGCAAATATTAGCGATAGAGCTTTTTAATGCATCACAGGCCTTGTTTTTTAGAACTAAAAAGACTTCTGTTTTTTTACAAACTTTTTTGGACACCTTTAGAAAAAAAGTACCTAGGGTTACTACGGATAGAATTTTATATAAAGATCTTGAAGAGGCTTTAAAATTCTTAAGGACAATTCGAATTGAAAAAGAATTATTTTCTGAAGCTTATTAGTAATAAATTAATAATTTATCTGTTATTAACCTTCTTTTTTGGGCTTGTTATTGACATTGGTAATTTTGATACTAAGCGCCGATGCTTCTTTTTTTAAATCCATAGCGATTACATCTCCTTCTTGGATATTAGATTTAATAATTTCTTCCGCAATGGCATCCTCAACATATTTTTGAATGGCTCTTTTGAGCGGTCTGGCACCATATTGTTTGTCAAATCCTTTTTCGGCAATAAAGCTTTTGGCTTTTTTACTGAGTTTTAAAATATAACCAAGCTCGGCAATGCGCTCAAGTAACATAGAAAGTTCAATATCTATGATTTTATTGATATCTTCTCTTTCCAAAGTATTAAATACCACTACATCATCTACGCGATTTAAAAACTCAGGGGCAAAGGCTTTTTTAAGGGCGTTCTCAATCACGCTTCTAGCATTAGAGCTTTCTTGTTCTTTCTGCGCAGAGGTACCAAAACCAACACCAGTTCCAAAGTCTTTTAATTTTCGAGCACCAATATTAGAAGTCATAATAATTATGGTATTACTAAAATCGATTTTACGACCTAAGCTATCTGTTAAAAATCCATCATCTAAAACTTGTAATAGCATATTATAGATGTCAGGATGAGCTTTTTCAATTTCATCTAACAAAATAACAGCATAAGGTTTTCTTCTTACTTTTTCTGTCAATTGCCCCCCCTCTTCGTAGCCAACATATCCTGGAGGAGCACCTACGAGTCTTGAAATGGCGAATTTTTCCATGTATTCACTCATGTCAATGCGAATTAGCGCATCACTACTGTCAAAAAGTTCGCTGGCTAAGACCTTAGCAAGTTGTGTTTTCCCAACCCCAGTTTGCCCCAAAAATATAAATGACCCAATCGGCTTACTCGGATCTTTAAGTCCAGCCCTGTTTCTTTGAATCGCTTTAACGACCTTTGAAACAGCCTCGTCTTGCCCTATGACCTTTCCATTTATAAGATCTGGTAACAATGAAAGCTTGTTGCCTTCAGTCTGGGCAATGCGATTTACGGGAACTCCCGTCATCATAGAAACAACCTCCGCAACATTTTCTCCAGTTACAACTTGCCTGTTGAGTTTAGATTCTGTCTCCCATTTTTTTTGGGTTTCAGAAAGACTTTTTTCAAGCCGCTTTTCATCATCTCTAAGTTTTGCGGCTTCTTCATATTTTTGTTTTTTAACCACAGAATTTTTGGTAGCACGTACTACTTCAAGTTCGGCTTCAAGTTCCAAAATTTCCTCCGGTACATCAATATTTGTGATGTGTACTCTGGAACCTGCTTCGTCCAAGGCGTCAATTGCTTTATCTGGAAGAAAGCGATCAAACATATAACGATTAGTAAGCTTCACACAAGATTGTATCGCTTCTTCTGTATAGTCTACATTGTGATGTTCTTCGTATTTATTTTTAATGTTGTTGAGTATCTCAATGGTTTCATCAACTGAAGTAGGCTCTATAATGACTTTTTGAAAACGGCGCTCCAAGGCTCCGTCTTTTTCAATGTGCTGCCTATATTCATCAAGCGTAGTGGCGCCAACGCATTGAATTTCTCCTCTTGCAAGTGCTGGTTTAAACATGTTAGAAGCATCGAGACTTCCGGTAGCACCTCCAGCACCCACAATGGTGTGGATTTCATCAATAAACAAGATAACATCATTATTTTTTTCAAGCTCATTCATGACCGCTTTTATACGCTCCTCAAACTGACCTCTGTATTTTGTGCCAGCAACCAAACTTGCCAAATCCAAAGTAACCACACGCTTATTAAATAAAATTCTGGAAACTTTTCGTTTGACAATTCTGTTGGCAAGACCTTCTGCAATAGCAGATTTGCCAACACCAGGTTCACCAATTAGTAATGGATTATTCTTTTTTCTTCGGCTTAGAATCTGTGAAACTCTTTGAATTTCTTTTTCTCTTCCAACCACTGGATCTAGCCTACCCTCTTCCGCCATGACTGTTAAATCACGACCAAAGTTATCTAAAACAGGGGTTTTAGATTTTTTGTTTGTCTTTATCGAATTACCTTGACTAAAGTCGTTTTCATTGTCTTTGGATTCTTCCGCTTCGCTGCTCGAAAAAGATTCTGCAGTGGGAGATTCGCTGTAGGTCGAACTATCCTCTGTGATCATTTGTTTGAACTGTTCTTTGACATTGTCATAATTAATCCGAAGTTTGTTTAGTAGTTTAGTTGTAGGGTCATTTTCATTTCTTAAAACACAGAGCAGTAAGTGGGCTGTGTTGATGGATTTACTTTGAAAGAGTTTTGCCTCAAGAAAAGTTGTTTTGAGTGCGCGCTCTGCTTGCCTTGTTAGGTGTAAGTTTTTTTTGTCGTTGGCAGCTGTGTTAGTATTGGGATTAGCAGGGCTTAAAATTTCAACTTTTCGACGTAGTTGGCTCATATCAATATCAAGGGCGTTGAGAATTTCGACAGCTTTGCCTTGGCCATCTCTCAACAGTCCTAGCATTAAGTGCTCGGTTCCAATAAAATCATGACCCAGACGTAAGGCTTCTTCTTTACTGAAGGATATTACGTCTTTGACTCGGGGTGAAAAGTTGTCGTCCATCCGAAATAATTTTTGTAAAAATACAAATTTTATGGGTCTTAATTCATAAACAAAACCCAAAAAATCAATTGAATTAAAAACGAAATTTAAAACAATTTAAAAACAAAATATTTAACCTTCAATTTATCAAACCTTAACATCTTAAAATTGTTGATAAAATACACTAAAAAAGACTGTTTTAAAACCCTCAAAACCTCTAGATTTTTTATATTAGCTTTAACATAATAATTGCAACAAAATAATACATGATTGAAGGAGAAAAATTAATTCCGATTAATATTGAAGATGAGATGAAATCGGCTTATATCGATTATTCGATGTCAGTGATTGTTTCAAGAGCTTTACCGGACGTACGCGATGGTTTAAAACCTGTTCACCGACGGGTATTGTACGGCATGCATGAACTAGGAGTTAGGTCCAATACTGCCCATAAAAAGTCAGCCAGAATTGTTGGGGAAGTACTTGGAAAATACCACCCTCACGGAGACACCTCAGTATATGACACAATGGTACGTATGGCTCAAGAGTGGAGCTTGCGTTATATGTTAGTGGATGGTCAAGGGAATTTTGGCTCAATTGATGGAGACAGCCCTGCTGCCATGCGTTACACTGAAGCCAGAATGCGTAAAATATCTGAAGATATGTTGGCTGATATTGATAAAGAAACTGTCGACCATAAACTAAACTTTGATGACACTTTACAGGAGCCAACGGTTTTGCCTACGCGAATCCCTGGGCTGCTGGTCAATGGTGCTTCAGGAATTGCTGTGGGAATGGCCACTAATATGCCGCCGCACAATCTCTCAGAAGTTGTAAATGGGATTACAGCTTTCATAGATAATAGCAATATCGAAATTGAAGAACTTATTCAATATGTCAAGGCACCTGATTTTCCAACAGGTGGAATAATTTATGGCTATGATGGAGTTAAAGAAGCTTTTCAAACTGGCCGAGGCCGCATTGTTATGAGAGCCAAAGCAAATATTGAAGAAGTCAATGGCCGTGAATGCATTATAGTAAATGAGATTCCTTACCAAGTTAATAAGGCCGATATGATTAAGAAAACAGCCGATCTTGTTAACGATAAAAAGCTCGACGGAATTTCTACTATTAGAGATGAATCAGATAGAAATGGGATGCGAATTGTGTATGTTTTAAAAAGGGACGCTATTCCAAACATCGTTTTAAATAAACTCTTTAAGTACACTGCTTTGCAATCCTCTTTTAGCGTCAATAACATTGCACTTGTCAATGGACGCCCTGAAATGCTTAATCTTAAGGACATGATACGTCATTTTGTGGACCATCGCCACGAGGTCGTTGTTCGAAGAACAAAATATGAGCTTCGCAAAGCTGAGGAACGTGCTCATATACTTGAAGGCATGCTAATCGCATCGGACAATATTGATGAGGTGATAAAAATCATTCGTGGTTCTTCAAACCCTGATGAGGCTCGTGAAAAACTAATTAAGCGTTTTGAGCTAAGTGAGATTCAGGCCAAGGCTATTGTTGAGATGCGTTTACGTCAGTTAACTGGCTTGGAACAAGATAAATTGCGATCTGAGTACGAAACTTTAATGAAAACTATTGAAGATTTGAAAGATATCCTAGACAAAAAAGAACGCCGGATGCAGATTATTAAAGATGAGTTGCTAGTTGTCAAGGATAAATACGGAGACGAACGCCGCTCTGCTATTGAATACGCTGGAGGTGACTTGTCTATTGAGGATATGATTCCCAATGAACAAGTGGTCATTACAATTTCTCATGCCGGTTACATCAAAAGAACTTCACTGACAGAGTACAGAACACAAAACAGAGGTGGTGTTGGTCAAAAAGCATCCACTACCAGAAATGAAGACTTTTTAGAACATTTATTTGTGGGGACAAACCACCAATATATGCTTTTTTTCACTCAAAAAGGAAAATGTTTTTGGATGCGAGTTTATGAAATTCCAGAAGGAAGCAAAACATCTAAAGGCCGTGCCATTCAAAATTTGATTAATATCGAACAAGACGATAAGGTTAAAGCCTTTATTTGTACACAAAACTTAAAAGATGAGGAGTATATCAATGCACATTATGTAATCATGGCCACAAAAAACGGACAAGTCAAGAAAACCTCATTAGAGCAATATTCTAGACCCCGTACAAATGGGATTAATGCCATTACCATTAAAGAAGGAGATGAATTATTAGAAGCTAAACTCACTTCAGGTGAGAGCCAAGTGATGTTGGCACTAAAATCTGGAAAAGCCATTCGCTTTGAGGAAGCAAAGACTCGTCCGATGGGTCGCGGGGCTTCAGGTGTTAGAGGGATTACTTTGTCCAAAGATGGAGATGCAGTCATTGGTATGATTTCAGTTGATGATATGCAAAGCAATATTTTGGTGGTTTCAGAAAATGGTTATGGTAAACGTTCCAACCTAGAAGATTATCGCATTACTAACAGGGGGGGTAAAGGTGTTAAGACCATTTCAATAACTGATAAAACTGGTAGTTTGGTCTCGATAAAAAACGTGACTGACGAAGACGACTTGATGATTATTAATAAATCTGGTGTTGCCATTCGCATGGCTGTTGAGGACTTAAGAGTTATGGGTCGCGCAACACAAGGAGTCAAGCTCATTAATTTAAAGGGCAGTGATTCCATTGCTGCTGTTGCGAAAGTAATTAAAGATGAAGCTGATGAAGCTGATTTAGAAAATGAAGTTGAAAGCTCTAAGAACCTAGCTTCTGAGCCAACATCTGATGCTGAATCTCAAAATACACAAAAAGAGGATTAAAATAAATCACAATACATTATGAAAAGATATCTAATTTCTGGACTCCTACTTGTTTTTTTCGGGTCCGCCACCGCTCAAAAAAAGGAATTACGAACTGCGCTTAAAGAGCTTGATAAAGGTAATTATGAAAAGGTCTCAATTGCCTTAGATGCGGCAGAAGTTATGTTATCTTCAATGGATGAAAAACAAAAAAGTGAATTTTATTTAATCAAGAGTAAACTTTATTTTCAGGGGGGTGTCGCCGGTCCAGAGGCGACTGAAAAAGCCATTGAATCTTTTGAGAAGGTTAGTTCGGCTGCTAGCTCGCAAGACAAAAAAAATTATTTTGTCAATCTTATAAACCACTTGATAAACCAAGGTAGTGCTTTTATTGAGAAAAGTGATTTTTCAACTGCGACGGATTATTTTTCAAATGCCTATCGCATTTCCAAAAAGGATACAGTATACCTTTACTACGCCGCGTCATCTGCAGTAAATGCAAAAGACTATGAAACATCTCTGTCTATGTACGAAGAGTTAAAATCATTGGGTTTTACAGGTATCGAAAAAGAGTTTTATGCATTGAATAAAACAACGGATATGCAGGAATCTTTTGAAAGTGAGTTGTTAAGAGACGCTTCTGTAAAAGCTAAGACCCACTCCAACCCCATTGAGAAAAACTCCAAGTCAAGATACCCCGAAATTATCAAAAACATGGCCTTGATTTACAACCAAATGGGAGAAACTGATAAAGCTTTGGATGCCATGCGAGAGGCTAGAGCTGAAAACCCCAAGGATTTGAACCTAATCCTTACTGAAGCCAATGTGCATTACGCTATGGGAGATGTTGAAAAATTTAAGAATTTACTAGAATACGCCACAGAGCTAGATCCAGAAAATGCAGAATTACAATATAATCTTGGAGTTATTGCTGCTGATGCGAAAGATATTGAAAATGCCAAAAAATATTATCAGCGTGCCATTACTTTAAACCCCAAATATGTCAGTGCTTATATCAATTTGGCCGCTCTAATATTAGGTCAAGAAGAATCGATAATAATTGAGATGAATAATTTGGGCAACTCTGCTGCTGATGACCGCCGCTATGATGAACTCAGAGCCGAAAGGAACCAACTTTATTTACAAGCAATTCCTTATTTAGAAAGTGCTTTGGAAATAGATGGCAGTAATTATCAAGCTGCCAAGACACTTTCAAATATTTTTTCTGCAACTGGAGATGATGCCAACGCAAAGAAATACAAAAAATTAGCTGACAGTTTGAATCAATAAACAAATTATATAAAGCCTACTTTATTATGCTTTTGATTACACGTAGTTTATGAGAGTGGACACGTCGGTTTGCATTATAAATCCCCGTCTGATCTAAGCGGTCAATCCGTACTTTACCATGTGCATGAATGATGTGGTTATTTTCCATAATGATACCCACGTGTATAATTGCACCTTGTTCGTTGTCAAAAAAAGCCAAATCTCCTGGACTGCTTTCTTCTATAAAACTTAAGGCATCTCCTTGTTTAGCTTGCTCAGAGGCATCTCTTTTTAGCTGAAATCCGCAAAGGCGATAAACCATTTGTGTGAATCCAGAACAATCGATGCCAAAGGGCGTTTTTCCGCCCCAAAGGTAGGGGGTGTTTAAGTACATTAGTGCGGTTTCAATGAGTCGATTTTTATCTTTGTTCCCTACTGATTTTTCACATTCAAAACGATGTTTAAGTAGTCGGCATGCGTTTAGTGTGCTTCCTAAAACGATTGGCTGTAATTGCTGGTTTTCATCGCTTACAAAATTTACAAGATCTAAACAAAGCAACTCTTTTTTGGACGCAAACTGCACATAATCTGTTTTTTCAATCCATTGGAATTGTTTATTATCTAACCATCCTTCATAACTGTCAAAACTTAAGCGAATCTGACTCCATTTTTTACGTTTTTCCAAGACTTTAAAACATTCTCCGTAAAGTACTTGGGATGTCATTTCGCTGAGGTCCGAAGGTTGTTCCCTCAATGCGACAATGCTATGGTTGCAGAGTCCGTACTTCATCTTTATTTCCTTTCGATAACCAATGCTGAGGCACCCCCACCACCATTGCATATGGCTGCGGCTCCAATAGATCCATTGGTTTGTTCCAATACATTAATTAAAGTTACCACTATTCTCGCCCCCGAGCAACCTAGTGGGTGGCCCAAAGATACAGCACCCCCATTGATATTGACTTTTGCGGAATCTAGTCCTAAAATTTTAATATTTGCCAAACCAACAACGGAAAAAGCTTCATTAAACTCAAAACAATCTACATCATTAATTTCTATTTTTGCTTTTTTTAGAGCCATTGGTAAGGCTTTGGCTGGCGCTACAGTAAACCATTGGGATTCACGAGCAGCATCCGCATAACCTTTAATAGCTGCCAATGGCTTTAATCCCAATTCATTTGCTTTTTCTGAGCTCATTAAAACCACAGCAGCAGCTCCATCATTTATAGAGGAAGCATTTGCAGCAGTGACAGTTCCATTTTTTGTGAATGCAGGTTTTAAATCAGGAATTTTTTCAAGTTTTACATTTGTAAACTCCTCATCTATACGTACAACAATGGGTTCTCCTTTTCGCTGTGGAACTTCAACTTCAACTACTTCGTTGTCAAATTTTCCATCTGTCCAGGCATTTTTAGAACGCTTATAGGATTCCACGGCAAAGGCATCTTGATCTTCCCTTGAAAATCCATATTTATCAGCACAAGCATCGGCACATACGCCCATGGCTTGCTTATTGTAAGCATCAACCAATCCGTCTTTTTGCATCCCATCCTCTAGGATAATAGGCCCAAATTTTTTTGTATTTCTGGCTTGATAATAATGAGGGATTGCACTCATGTTTTCCATACCACCGGCAATGACAACATCGGTATCTCCTAAGGCTATCGACTGCGCACCTTGTAAGATTGTTTTCATTCCTGAAGCACAAACTTTATTTACGGTTGTACAAGGAACATTATCTGGGATTCCCGCAAAAATAGCAGCTTGCCTTGCAGGGGCTTGACCACTTCCTGCTTGTAGGACATGCCCCATTAAAACGGCATCTACTAAATTCGGATCGAGATTTATTTTTTCCATGGCACCTTTAATAGCAGCCGCTCCTAGTTTGGGAGCTGTAACACTTGATAATACCCCCATAAAACTACCTATTGGTGTGCGGGCTGCTGCAACAATTACAACGGATTTATTCATGTTTGTGAATTAGATTTATTTCCATCTAAAGTAATTAAATTTTAGCAGATAATAATGTGTATTCCTAGCTTTTTACAACAAAAATATCGTTCTTTTTAGTACTTTTGATTGCCACTGTTTTTTTGGCTTTATTTTAATACTTTAATTCAAGTAAATCACCACAGCGAAATGAATGAATTTAAAAACAAATTTTACAGAAATCACAGTTTAATATATAAGGTTTTTCTGTTTGTGGTTACGACTTTTTTGATTGTATATTTATTCCCAAAAAGCGGAACATTTCGCTACAGTTTTGAAAAGGGCAAACCTTGGCAATCTGAAAATCTATATGCGCCATTTGATTTTGCCATTCAAAAATCAACAGATCAAATTGAAGCGGAAAAAACTTTAATTTCCAAAGGAGCAACTATATTTTTTGAAGTTGATACGACCGTCTTCAGAGGCGTCAAAATAAAATTAAAACAGGTTTTTAATCAAGCTTTTTATGAAATTCCCGAAAGTCTTTTAAAGACTCGAATGTTCGCTACAAGTATTTCAATTTTGGAAGGATTTTATTATACAGGTGTTATACCAGAGGATTATAAATTTGAACCCCAACAAGTCGTTTCTCTATTGGTTAACAACACCCAAACAAAGGCCGTTGCCTATTCGCAACTATTTCCGCAAACTGATTTAAATGCTTTTATTGATTCTAAAATATTGGGTACAGATTTAGAGTTATATTTATCTATTTTTAAAGCTGTTTTTTTTGAAATTGTAATTCCAAATACAAAATATAACTCATCTCTTACAGAAACTGCTCTGAGGGAGCGTTTAGACCGTATTGTCTTGGTCCGAGGACGGGTAGAGAAAGGCACTTTAATTATTTCTAAAGGTGAGGTGGTACAAGGAGACAAACTTGATACTTTAAAATCCTTGCAATCTGAATACGAATCTAAAGTTTGGTCTCAGGCTAATTACGTTTGGATTTTGGCAGCCTACACTGTT
>MDSV01016826.1_pt1 | contig 13506 bp, 8 predicted proteins | sample 810851 | NCBI WGS metagenome assembly MDSV01 (sample SAMN05326640, study PRJNA326480) | marine metagenome | isolation source: seawater | place: Atlantic Ocean: North East | collected 2012 | reverse complement strand
GGATTGATTTCCCTCCACAAAGACCTGAAGGTTGAGGTTCAGCGTCCAATCGCCACAGGTCGTGACCCTCGCAACGACCACTTTCAAATCGTCTCCTGCAATGGCGTTGACCGGCGCTCCTGTCAAAAATGCGCCGCCGTTACCCACCTGCGCACTGCAGATTTGGTCTCCGCCTACTTCTGGATTCGACAACCAATTCGCATCTGAGCCTGGAGCATCGCCGCTCAGCTTGCCAATGGTCCAAAAGGTGTCGTATTTATTCGGTGCGAACATAGGCGTGCCCCACAGCAGACTGCTGTTAAACGCGGTCATGACCATCGAATTGTCAACGGGGTTCCAGCAACCGCAGGGGGCATCAAGGCCCATTGGACCACCTTGCGGGTAGAAATTGACATCAGAAAAAATCGCACTCAAGACGTCCGTAGGGTTGGTGAAGTTCACGTACACCAGGTAGCTGACGTACCCGTCAAGCTCTCCATCGGGATCGAACGTGTCCTCAGGTGTGGGCGTATTGGGACCGTAAAATGCGGTGTCAACCACGACTTCCACCCCGATGGCTTGACCCAACGCCTCGATTTGTCCCATTCCCGCGAGGAATGCAACGACCCAAACGTGGCGAAAACAGGACTGCATATTCATGTTGTTCATCGAAAGAACCAGGATTCGGTGTTTCCTCCTTGGGGGGAGGGTAGATTTGGCTTGCAAATTAGCGGATTTGGACCACTCTTCAACCAGACCAAACCTCGGACAAGCCGAGATGCCGGATGCAGCGCCCTCCTTCCGGGTGCTGCATGAAGATGCGCACGTGTGCGCGGTGGTCAAACCCAACCGTTTGCTGGTCCATCGCACGGACATCGATTTCCACGAGCCGCACAACTTGCGGGACCTCCTGAACAAAACCCGGGAACGCGATGCATGGTTGCAACCCGTGCACCGTTTGGACAAACCCACGAGTGGCATCGTGTTGTTCGCGCCTGCTGGGGATTCCCTGAACGCCCTGAAACTCGAGTTTGTGCACCGGCGTACATCCAAGACCTACTACGCCATGGTTCGTGGCTGGACAGAGGACCAAGGCGTGGTGGAGAAGCCCCTGCCCACGGCGCACAACCCTGTCCCGAAGGAAGCCCAAACGCACTACCGCACCCTCGCCCGTGTTGAACTCCCCCACCCGGTCGGTCCTTATGAAACCGCCCGGTACAGCGTGGTGGAGTGCCGCCCTTCGACAGGGCGTTTTCACCAGATTCGGCTTCACTTCCGGCACTTGCGGCACCCCATCGTGGGCGATTCGAGGTACGGGGACAAGAAGCACAACCGGTTTGTGGCCAACCATTCCGGGGTCGACACACTTTTGCTGCACGCCGGCCGACTCGCCGTCAGGCATCCTCAGAGCGACCGCACGTTGACGCTGAACGCGGCTGTGCCCGAGGTCTGGCGAGCCATCTTGGACGATTGGCCCTGGGAGGGTGATTTGTCCTCTGTGCCGAGGGCGGACGCTGTGGCGGGGTAACAGGGCGGCGCGGGGTTTGGCCTAATTTCGCAGGGACCCACGCAACGACATGGAGAACGCCACACCCTACACCCCCAAGAACAAAGTCCGAATCGTCACGGCGGCCAGCCTCTTTGACGGACACGACGCGGCCATCAACATCATGCGCCGCATCATGCAACGGACGGGGTGCGAAGTGATTCACCTCGGACACGACCGCAGCGTCGCCGAGGTGGTGACCACGGCCATTCAAGAAGATGCCCAGGCCATTGCCATGACCTCCTACCAAGGCGGACACATGGAGTACTTCAAATACATGAAGGATTTGCTGAACGCGCAGGGCGCAGAACACATCCGGGTGTTTGGAGGCGGCGGTGGGACGATTTTGCCTGAGGAAATCGAAGCGCTCCACGCTTACGGCATCGCACGCATCTACCACCCGGACGACGGGCGCGCCATGGGGTTGCAAGGCATGATCAACGATTTGATCGAGAAGGCGGACTTCAACACGGTGCCCTCCTTGGACGACCTCGACGGTGCCATGGACAGGTTGGGCGAACGCAACGTGCGCGACCTCGCACGGTGCATCACCGCTGCGGAAAACAACACCGAGGCGTTCGGCCAAGCCTTTGAACCGGTGCGCGCCTCCCTCCCCACCGTTCCCGTCCTCGGGATCACAGGCACGGGCGGTGCTGGAAAGTCCTCCATGGTGGACGAGCTGGTGCGTCGCTTTTTACTCGATTTCCCGGAGAAACGCATCGCCCTTGTGAGCGTCGACCCGTCTAAGCGGAAGACCGGAGGTGCCCTTCTCGGCGACCGCATCCGGATGAACGCCATCCACTCGGACCGCGTGTACATGCGTTCGCTCGCCACACGCCAATCCAACCTCGCGCTGTCCCGCCACGTCCAAGAGGCCCTTGACATTTTGAAGGCGGCCCAGTTTGATTTGATTGTGCTCGAGACGAGCGGCATCGGCCAAAGCGACACGGAAATCATGGACCACAGCGACGTGTCGTTGTACGTGATGACGCCGGAGTTTGGGGCTGCCACACAGCTCGAGAAAATCGACATGCTCGACTTCGCGGATGTGGTGGCGATCAACAAGTTCGACAAACGGGGCGCCCAAGACGCGCTGCGCGACGTTCGCAAGCAATTCAAGCGCAACCACGATTTGTGGGAAGCCCAAGACGACGAACTCCCTGTGGTGGGCACCATTGCCTCGCAGTTCAACGACCCTGGCACCAACGAGCTCTACCGCCGCATGATGAATACGCTGGCGGAGAAAACGGGTGCCGAGCTGACTTCGACGTTTGCCGCAGAGCAAGGCACCAGCGAAAAAGTCTTCATCATCCCCCCTGCCCGCACGCGTTACCTGAGCGAAATCGCCGAGACCAACCGCGCCTACGACCGGTGGGTGGACAAGCAAGCTGACCTTGCCGGCCGAGTGCAAGCCGTGAAAACGGCCGCTCGAGAGGTGGAAGGGCCTGCTTCTGAGGCTTTGGGTAAAGTGCGGAAACAACTCGCACTTGACTTGGATGCCCGCTTGCACGATTGGTTGAAGGCGTGGCCTAAGCTTCAGGCGCGCTATGCCGCCTCGGCATACGTCTTCAAAGTGCGTGGCAAAGACATCCGCATCCCCACCACGAGTAAATCGCTGTCGCACCAAGACATTCCCAAAGTCGCACTGCCTGCACTCCACGGCTGGCGCGACCTTGCCAAATGGCATCTCCAGGAAAACCTGCCTGGCTCCTTCCCTTACACTGCGGGCATCTACCCCTTCAAGCGCGAAGGAGAAGACCCCACGCGCATGTTCGCCGGCGAAGGCGGCCCAGAGCGTACCAACAGGCGCTTCCACTATGTCTCGCTGGGCATGCCGGCCAAGCGCTTGTCGACGGCCTTCGATTCAGTGACGCTCTATGGCCGCGATCCTGACCTGCGCCCCGACATCTACGGCAAGGTGGGCAACGCTGGGGTGAGCATTTGCTGCCTCGACGACGCGAAGAAGCTGTACAGTGGGTTTGACCTGTGTGCACCCCAAACAAGCGTGTCCATGACCATCAACGGTCCTGCACCTGTGATGTTGGGCTTTTTTCTGAATGCCGCCATCGACCAGCGTTGCGAAAAGCACATCCACGAGCAGGGATTGGAGACGGACGTGGAGAAGGTTCTCAAGGCCAAGTGGGACGACCGCGGTCTTCCCCGCCCCGCCTACCATGGCGATTTGCCGGAAGGCAATGATGGATTGGGATTGTTGCTGCTTGGATGCACCGGCGACGAAGTGCTCGATGCAACGACGTACGCCGGCTTGAAAGCCGAGGCGCTGAGCAGCGTTCGAGGCACCGTTCAAGCCGACATCCTCAAGGAAGACCAGGCCCAAAACACCTGCATCTTCTCCACCGAGTTCGCCCTTCGCCTCATGGGTGACGTGCAAGACAACTTCATCCGCCACAACGTCCGGAATTTCTATTCTGTGTCGATCAGCGGCTACCACATTGCCGAAGCGGGTGCGAACCCCATCACCCAATTGGCCTTCACGCTCGCCAACGGCTTCACCTACGTGGAGTACTACTTGAGCCGAGGCATGAACATCGACAAGTTTGGGCCCAATCTGAGCTTTTTCTTCTCCAACGGCATCGATCCGGAGTATGCGGTAATTGGACGTGTGGCGCGTCGGATTTGGGCCAAGGCCATGCGCGAGAGATACGGCGCTTCCGCCCGCGCCCAAATGTTGAAGTACCACATCCAAACGTCGGGCCGTTCGCTCCACGCGCAGGAAATCGACTTCAACGACATCCGCACAACACTGCAGGCGCTCTACGCGATTTACGACAACTGCAACTCATTGCATACCAACGCATACGACGAAGCCATCACCACCCCTACTGAAGCCAGTGTGCGGCGTGCCATGGCCATCCAACTCATCATCAACAAGGAGTTTGGATTGGCGAAAAACGAAAACCCACTGCAGGGCTCGTTCATCATCGAACAGCTCACCGACCTCGTCGAAGAAGCGGTGCTCAGCGAGTTTGACAGCATCACCGAGCGGGGCGGCGTGCTCGGGGCCATGGAGACGATGTACCAGCGCTCGCGCATCCAAGAGGAAAGCCTGCATTACGAGATGCTCAAGCACACGGGTGAATACCCGATCATTGGTGTCAACACCTTCCTCAGCAAAGAAGGCTCACCCACTCTGGTGCCGGGCGAAGTGATTCGGGCGACACAAGATGAAAAGCAACAGCAGCTCACCAACCTCGGTGCATTGCACACCATGTCAGAGACCAAGGCTGGCGAAGCCATCTCGGAGGTCCAACGCGCGGCCATGTCAGGCGAAAACATCTTTGACGTCCTGATGGAGGCCTGCAAATGGTGCTCGCTTGGACAACTGACAGAAGCCATGTTCGAAGTCGGCGGTGCGTATCGCCGGAACATGTAAGGAGATGATGGCGAGAACCGTGGCACTTTGGGCGGGACCCCGAAACGGGAGCACGGCCACGATGTACAGCTTTGCGGAACGCGCGGACACCCGCGTGATGGACGAGCCCTTGTTTGGTCATTTTTTGTCTCACACTGGTGTCTCCCGACCCTCACGTGAGGAAGTGATGGCCACCATGCCGACCTCACGCGCTGCAGCACTGGGAACGCTTCAGCCTCATCCAACAGACCAGGTGCTCTTTTTGAAGCACATGGCCAATCACCTCGAAGGGTTGTCTTGGTCAGATGTCGATGGCCCCAACCACCGACACGTGATTCTCACGCGGCATCCCGATGGCGTGCTGCCCTCCTATGGGGCCCACATCGCGCGTCCCACGATGCTCGATTTGGGCTATGCGCATCAACACCACATTCTCCAGCATGCCGAAGACCGTGCTGTGGTGGTGACTGCAGAATCGTTGTTTGCCCAACCTGAACACACCCTTCGTGCCCTGTGTGACGCCCTCGACTTGCCTTGGGACGCGGGCATGCTCACTTGGCAGCCCGGGGGACGTCCGGAGGATGGCGTCTGGGCCCAGTACTGGTATGACGGCGTGCACCGCAGCTCAGGCTGGGAGCCGCGGATGTTGGCCCATGGCGAAGTGCCGCCTGACCTCGCAGCGCTTCGTGCGACTTGTCTCGAACATTACCTTGCCTTGCAAGCCCAGTCTCTGAAACCTTGAACCATGGCCAAATTCAATCAACCTGACCCCCGAAATGCCGGCACGTGGTGCTGGGTCGATGGGCTTGTGAAACGCGAAGAAGCGCGTGTCAGTGTCCTCGACAGCGTGGTCCAAGGCGGGGATGCCGTGTGGGAAGGATTGCGGGTCGCCGGGGGACAAATCTACCAAATGGAGGAGCACCTTCAACGCTTGCAGGACAGTGCGCACACGTTGATGTTTGAAGACATTCCCACAACCCAATCCGTCCAAGACGCCGTGTTCCAAACCCTCGAGGCCAACGGCATGACCGACGGCGTGCACATCCGGTTGACCTTGACGCGTGGCGAAAAATCAACTTCAGGAATGGACCCCAGGCTCAATGTCCATGGGTGCACGTTGATCGTGCTGCCGGAGTACAAAGGCGCGGTGTATGGATCCGGGGACCTCAAACTTGTCACCAGCTCCATCCGACGCAATGGCCCCTCCTACCTCGACTCCAAGATTCACCACAACAACTTGCTCAACAACATCCTGGCCAAAATTCAGGCCAACCATGCGGGTGCCGACGATGCGGTGATGCTCGACGACAGGGGATTCCTCGCCGAGACGAATGCCACGAATTTGTTCTTGATCCGCGAGGGTGTCCTGTGCACCCCATTCGGTCACGCCTGCCTGCCGGGCATCACACGCGCCTACACCTTGGACTTGGCTCGAGAATTGGGCATCCCGGTGCAGGAGGGCGACTTCAGCTTGACCCAACTCTACACCGCAGATGAGGCCTTCACCACGGGAACCATGGGCGGACTGGCCCACATCGCGGAAGTAGACGGCCGACGCATTGGCCCCGCAGAACGGCAAGGCCCTGGCCCCTTGACGCTGAAACTCCAAGTGGCCTACCCCAGTCGCATCCCCTTCGTCACCCTGCCCTTCTCGTGATGGCCAACCTGTTGCAGTGATCCCTCCGCGTGACGGCAGAGATTTTTCTCAGCACCTTGGTGGGTTGGGGACTCGGACAAGCGCTGCAAGACCGCCTCGCGGGGGGGATTTCTCGTCCTTCCTTCAATGACGCCTTGCAAGTGAGTGAATTTCTGGCTGCCCTGCCCCCCGCCGCACATGCAGGTCGCCTTCTCGCTGCAGGGTTGGGCATGATGCTTGGCACCTGGATGGTGCGTCGCTTTTCCCGCAATCAACCCGTGGAGGCTTGGGCCCTTGCTGCTTTGTATGAAGCGCGTGCGGTGTTTGATGTCTTTCGCGTGGACCACGGTCCTGCCCTGTCCATCGCCACGGTGGCCATGGTCTTGCCGTGTGCGTGGATGGGCATGAAATTGGCGTCACGCGGCCGAAGCCGAGCGCCGCGCTTTCAACACCGTGTTGGCTGAGATGCTGGCCACCACCAAGGCCATGCCGGCAAGACTCATGGTCGACATGCTTTCCCCATAGCCCCACCACCCAATGGCCAGTGCGAGGACGGCGCCGAGGTACTTGAAGGGCATCACCATGCCTGCATCTTCGTTGTGCAACGCCACGGTCATCAAGACCTGCGCAGCAATGCTCAGAACGCCGATGGCCAACGCAAGGCCCCAATCCATGTCCGTCATGGGGGACCAATCACCCCATGACAACGTGCCCATGACGGGGACGGCCAGGAGGTGAAACCAAATCACCACCCCCACGGGATGGTCGGTATCTCGACATTTCATGGTGGCGAGGTAGGCCACCGCCGCAAAGCAAGCCGAAGACAAGCCCAATCCCCACAGCCCCCATGGCACTCGCGGATCAAACCCTTTGACCATCACGATTCCGAAGAGTGCAAGTACGAGAAACAACCACTGCGAGCGATGAACCCGTTCGTTCAAAAAAAGAAACGCAAGCAAGACCGTGAATACTGGACTGAAATATTGAATCACTGTGGCACTGGCCAGAGGAATGTGCTTGACGGTATGAAAGAACCCAGCCAAGCCAAGCATTCCCGCGATTCCTCGCAAAACCAGCCATCCCCTGTTGTTCCCCAAAAGGGAGATGCCCATGCGACGCAGGTACACCACACACAACAACAACGACACGGCAGATCGAAGAAAGACCAGCTGAAACGTGCCCAAATGGGACAGCTCTTTGACACACAGGTTGGCCGAGGTGTACAACACCACCGACGTCAACATGGCCAGAAGTCCTTTCCTCAACGCACGACCGTCACTGTCCCCCGCAACACGGTGGGAACAAGTTCGTGGTAGCCTTGGGCCTCGACACGGTATCCGTACACCCCGTCAGGGACGAAGTGGGAGCCAAGCTTTTGGTTGTTTTGACCAATCCACGGCTGTTCGGGATCGTCTGTGGCAAACACCACCTCCCCCCACCGGCTGAAGACACTGAAGGAGTATGAACTTCCCTCAAATCCTGCGCCCAGAGGATGGAACGCGTCGTTCACCCCATCGTTGTCAGGCGTGAATGCGTTGGGCACATACAAGTGGAACTCCACCGGCTCAAAGTGTGCCGTCACAATTTCGTAGGGAACGTCCGCCAAGGTGAGGGCCATGGGATTGGCCTTGTTCTCTGGCATGGGCGTGGACACGGCCACTTCCCAATGGCTGAACTGCCACGTTTCTTCTGTCAGGGCCTCAAACACCACCGGCCCCACGGGCTCAAAAGACATGTTCCAACTGTCCTCGACCATCGCCATGTCCACGACCCGCACTCGACCCGCCTGCGGTGGAGACACCAGCACCGTCAAGTTGGTGTGTGGGATTTCCACGAAATGCGCCGTGACCGTGCCGGGTTCGAAGACTTCCATTTGCGCGGGTGAAGCTCCGGCATCGGGGTTGATGACGTTGCCGTTCCAAGACCAATGGGAAAAGGCCCACCAATCGTTGGGCTGTGCAAGCAAGTTGTGGTTCCCCACATTCACCAAATCCGTGGTCGGATATGCGGTGATGGTGGCGCCGTCAAGCACGATGAATCCAGAACCCACTGGGCTGACAGAAAAGGTCACTTCCTCAGGGGGCACTGGGATTCCAAAGTGCGCCACAATGTGTGCATCCCCGGTGAGGGTCAAGGGCAGTATAGGGTCGGTGACGTCCGAAATTGTGACGTCTCCTGACACGACCTCCCAATACAAGAAGCCCACTCCAAATGACTCTTCCGCCTCAAGCGCAACCGGAACATCGGCAAAATACCATGCGGTGTAGGGCACCATGGAAGGGTTGAAGTCCACCGAGTTCACCTCGATCTCGCCTTGCCCCACAATGTCCAAGGTCAGATTCACAGGCACCACGTCGTAGCAGTCTTCCATGCCCCCCACAACTTCGTCTTCGCATCGACTGTCAATGAAGTCGCGCAATTCCTGAAGCTCGTTTTCCCAACCTGCCATGTTGCCGCCCCAGCGGTCCACTTGACGTGGCATCTCGGGCGCAATAACCTGCACCATGCTGTCCAGCACAGCGTGCATGTTGGTGCACGTGAAAGCGGTGTTTCCCAAGTCGGCCCAGCGGTTGATGTAGGTGTTCCAAAACGTCTCATTCTCGAGCAAGGCATTGAGCACCGGAATGTGTCCTTGCCCGCCCAAATTGCCCATGCTTTCTGGGTTGCATGGATCCGCAGTGGGCCCTGTATCGGGAACCCCCGAGTAGTTGATGTAGTGCCCAAAACTCGCGTCCATGTCCCACAAGGCGTAGCGCCATCGTTTGGCATCTCCATCGGGATAGCGGCCACGCCACCAAGCTGTGTTCCAATTCAACCAGTCCGCCGATACGATGTAGCTGTTCAAAATGAAATAGTCGATCAACGACATGGGGTGCAATTGTGACACCGCGTATTCGTAGTTCGCATCCACCGTCATGTCTTGCGTCGTGCAGAAGGTGACGAGGTCGTACCAATCGTCACCTGTACCGTACTCTTCCCAAGTCCCTCCCCATGTTTTGAGGAAGTCCACAAAGTGGCGAGGCTGGTCGTAGTATTCTTCCGTAAAATCAGTATCGTCCACTTTCTCACGGTACTCGTAGACTCCCCAGTATTGGCCGTTGAGGTAGACAATGCAACTCTCGTTGGTTCGTTCGTCCAGCTTCAAATCGGCGAGGTGGCTCAAGGTGTGCACATAAGCATCCCGAATGTGGGCTCCTGGTTCGAAAGGATAGTTGTCGTTGGCCCCGGCCTTGAAAATCAAACGCTGATACGCATCACGTTCCTTGACGTGGAACATCTCCGCCTCCAAAGCGTAATCGTACCCCATTTGGTCTCGGGTGATGTAGTCAAAGCCGCGCTGGCCGTAAGCATTGCTGTCGTTGCCGTGCTCGTTGCTGTCTCCGGTGGCTTCCACCCAAAACGTACCGTCCGCGTTGAAGAACTCGATGTGGGCCAATTCGTCGTTGCCACCCCAACCCCATTCGCCATCTTCCTGGCCGTTGCCACTGACGGAAACCACGGGAATCGTGTGTGTGTCAGCACCAATGAAAAAGGTGTTGGTCTCAATGAAACTGGGTGCCAACAGCCCGCTTGGATCGATCGCCACAGCCCGCACAACCGTCGTGTTCGCCACGTTGATGGCACCGGTGTACAAGGCGCTCGCCGCGGTCGGAGAGTATCCGTCCAAGGTGTAGCGGATGTCGTATCCCGCAGGCACAGAAAGTTCGACAGACACCACCGCATCATAATGGCCAGCTTCCACACTGAACAACGGGTTGGGTGAGTACCCGTCCACCATATCGGCACCATTTGCCGCTTCAGGAGTGGGGTTCAAACAGATGTTCCACGCCGTCGCGCCATCTGTGGTCCTTGACCAGCTGTGGTCTGCCTGCGTGGTGTGGATGTCCGCACCAAAGGTGTAACTCTCCAAAATGTTGCCGGCCGGATCCGAGAAAACGAGCGACTCCCCTTGACACTGGTTGATTTTGAAGTTGGTGTTCAAGAATCCTCCGACGTAGAGGTTGGTCAGAAGCTCCCCTTCGGCAGAACACATCACCATCAAGTACCCCCCTGCCGGAACCTCAGTGCCTGCCGGGATTTCAAATTTGTCTGGGTTGGCAGGGTTGTCCGACAAAAAGTACCCGCCCAAATCCACATTGGTCCCGCTCGGGTTGTAGAACTCGACGAAATCTTCGTTGTCCCCCCCAATGCCGAGGGTGTAGTTGCTGCACGAGAATTCGTTGATGACGACTTGTCCCAGTCCAAGACTGGGCAAGCAGGCAAGCAAGAAAAGCGTGTTCCAAAGGCGCATGGAGGTGGTGTTCAATGTAATTGGAGTCGTCATCAACGAACTTCAAAACGCACCACGGCTGATGCTTGTTCATTTCGCAAACGCAAGACGTAGCTCCCGGCTCCGAGGTCTTCGCGAAGGAGCGATGTGGTTCTGCCAGAGACGCGACGTTGAAGGATGACGCGCCCTTGCACGTCCATCACTTCCAGGTCCCAGATGCCAAGTGGGAACCGCACCGTGCTGAAGTCGCCCATGGGGTTGGGCATCACGCGAACCGACTTGGCGGCTTCCATGGTGATGACGTCGGTGGCACACCCATCCACGAGCGTGTGCAACGTGTTTTCGTAAGCCTCATTGACCACATCCACCACATCCGCCAAGCACACTTCTTCGTCGGCGTCGGCCCAGTAAACCCGCAGGAAAGGAACCCACTCGAGGTTTTTGTGGAAGGACGCCCCGTCGTAGCTGAGGCCAATGACTTTGTTGCCCCCGGGCACAAAAGATGGCGCGATGTCGTAGTTGATGGGGTCCGCCAAACTCACCGCATCGCTGATGCTGACGCCGGAGAAGTCAAGCTCGTACCCCACAATGCGGTTGTGCGGATTCAGGACGTGCACATCGAAGAAGTTCATCCCCCAGTTCACATCAGCCACCATGAAATGCACCGTATCGTAAATGTTGATGATTTCTTGCACTGGGAATTCACAACGGTCGTGCACGCCGCTGCTGTCTGGATGTTGGTGGGCCTCATTGAACCACTGGCACTGAGACATCAATGCGGCATCGCTCACCGTGATGTGGCCATCTTGGTCGATGTCCGTGCAGGCAGAAGCTGTCAGGTCGTTGCCGAGGATGCCTTCCACGTAAGCCACGGCATCTGCATGCTCTTGTGCATCGTTGTTGTCGAGGTCGCCCACGAGGGCAATGCCTCCGCATTCGCCATTGCAATCCATCTCGGCTGTGCCAAAGAGCACCCCGTTGCAGTCGTAGATGGGCTCACAGCCTCCGACGTGTTCCACCACCAAAGCACCTGACGTCCGGTCGAGGTTGATGCACACCGCAGCGTGGTTGTTGTCGTAGTCCATTTCTTCCCGTCCCAACGCGTCGGGAATGAATTCGTAGTTGGCGCGGACCAAGAGGTAGTATGTTCCATCTTCCACGTCTGTGACATCAATCCACTGGCAGCTCAATCCTGCGCCGTAGATGTCTCCACATCCCGCAGAAATGCCCATGTTGCCACAACCGTACTGGTAAGTCCCGCCATCGCTGCACTCCAAATCCATCACACAGAATCCGTTCTTGAATCCGATGGGGATCAAAGCGCCATTCAAGTCGAACAGATCGTACTTGGCGTATCCATTGTGGTGCCAGTGGCCGTGGCAATCTCCCCACTCGAACTGGTTGTTGCCGTCTTCGCTGGGCACGCCGATGTAATAATCCAGGTCACCGATGTTTTTGATATGGGTCGTGAAGCGAACGAGTTCACGGTCGCCGTACCCATTGAGGCAGCCCTCGTCGATGTAGCAATCCGATTCGCTGACCTGCATGACCTCGGTTTGGAGGCTGTTGATGATGGCCTCCTCCACCACCACGAGGTCAGGACCGTTGCACGAGGGGTCGCCGGGGTAGATGCAGGAGCCGTTGTCCAACTCTGCCATAGGGTTGTAGTTGCAGGCTTCAGGGTCCATGCATCCCGTGGGCGGACCTGCAAAGCCAAATTCCCAACTCCAAGCTTCGGAGCAAGGACCTTCGAAAGAGGCCCAACGGATCCAATACGTTACGCCTGCCTCGAGCAAGACCGTCAATTGCGCCTCGTCACCGCAACCTCCTTGGTTGTCGTCATAGTAGATGGAGCCTTCGTTGGTGTTGTCAAAGTTGCCCATTTGACAGTAGTCGTAGATGTACAACCGCGTATCACAGCCGTTTCCGCACGAGCTGAAGCTGTACATGCCGTTGGACTCCGGCGTGAAGGTGTACCAGTACGAGTCTCCGGGGGAGTCGACCGTGCCGTAGTTCGCTTCGGTCAAAGCCACCGCGTCATTGCAGGTTTCTCCCGGCGCGCACGCAAACAACGCGCCATCCGAATCACCGTAGTTGCCACCGGAGGCCACGACTTGGCCATCGAGGTACACATTGTACCCCCCCGGATCAAAAATGCCGTCGCCATACGAATCAAAAATCTCGAACTGAATGCACGGCTCGTCAGAGGATGGGAAACACAACGTATCTGTGTAGACGGTTTCACCTTCAGAGTAGGGCCCTCCGCTCAACACGATGTCACCGCCCATGAGCACTTCCCATGAAATTTCGCCGGGGTAACCATCGGTGGTGACTTCCACCACAAGGGTGCTCTCTGACTCAGCACACTGGGCCGCGGCCTGGCTGAATCCAACAACACCGAGGAACATGGAAAACAAGGAGAAGCTCCGCAGAAGGCGTGAAGACAAAAGAATCATGACGTGCAGATCAGTGGTTTCAATGTGTGTCCCTCGCGGGCGCGCGGGCTCCGCAAGATACAACACCCAAGAAGGTGACCCCTTCTGTCCCAGAAAGGTTGCAGTGCCAAATTGTCGCGGTTCCTTGTATTTTTGCAGCATGGCACACGATCACCACGACCACCATGAGCCCGAGCAGAACGAGATCGGCGGGCCCGTTGTTTTTGCACTCTTCCTCTTCGCCATCGTTGTGGTGGCGATTGGCAT
>MDSV01043254.1_pt1 | contig 13507 bp, 13 predicted proteins | sample 810851 | NCBI WGS metagenome assembly MDSV01 (sample SAMN05326640, study PRJNA326480) | marine metagenome | isolation source: seawater | place: Atlantic Ocean: North East | collected 2012 | reverse complement strand
ATAAAATCAAAAATTGGCAATGAAAGTCCAGCCAATACTATCAATATCTGGAAATTTTCTATTAATAAATTGTAAAAAATACTAAATAAGAGATAAGATGCAAAAATAAAACATCCAGAATCTCCAAAATAAATTGATTTAGGAAATACATTTATTAATGCAAAGCCAATCATTAATGCAATCAAAATAAGAGTAAAGTGCTTAAGACCTAAGTCAGTCGAAAAAAAGAATATTATAAGCAAATTTATTAATATCAAGATAGTAATATTTAAATCTAATCCATCATAAAAATTTATAACATTACATAAAACAATTCCGGAAAAACCAAAAAATATTGTTGTTAAATACAAATAATTTTCGAATGTACCTAAGGGCTCCAAGAAAATATATGAAATTCCAAAACCTAAAAAAAATTGTATAAATAGCCTTAACAGTGCAGATAGTCCTATAAGATCGTCAAACCAATAAACAAATGACAAAAAGAATATAAGGTATATTAAATACAAGTTTATATTATCAACATCACCAAAATTTAATAAAAAAAGAAATAAAGCTTGAATCATTATTATAAATCCAAAACCTGTTGGTATAGTTTTTAATAAATGATACTTATTCCATACATATTTATAAAGATTTCCTGAAAGATAAGAAAATAGTATAAAAAAAAAGAAATTTAAAAAACTCATACTTTACTCTCGTAACTCTTTTAATATTTTTTCACACTGATCGGCGACCTTTTCTCGAGTAAAATTATTATTAAAATACTCTCTTGCAGACTTGCCCATTTTTAATCTATCTAATTTATTTATTAAAGTTGCTTGATGGATAGCATCTACCAAGCTTTTTTTATCTTTTTTATCACAAACAATCCCAAGATTATTGTTTTTTACCAATGATTTTGAAGCTCCATCTGAATAACAGATAATTGGTTTTCCATACATACAATATGTTTGCAATTTACTAGGGAGTATTAATGATTGCCTTTTTAAAGTATTTAAACCAAATATAAAAAAATCAGTTATTAACGAAATTTGGTCTAACTCCTCTTTTGCAAGCCAGCCGTGCCATTTTATGCGTTTTGAAACGTATTTTTTTTTTAAACTTTCATACTCACTTCCTGTGCCGCATAAATTTAATTCAATATCTAAATTTTTGAATAGTAAAATTGACCCAATAATTTCATTTAAAAATTTACCGGCACCTATTGCACCCATATATGTAATTACTAATGTTTCATTTTTTTTACAGTTATCAATTTCAAGCATTTTTTTGCTATCGAAAACCTCGCGAACCGGGTTAAATAATATTTTATTTTTTTTTGCAGAGGTATTTTGCTTTAAAAAATTATTTAATTCATTAGATTGAGACAGCAAAACGTCAGCTTTGTTCCACATCCATGATTGAAAGAAATTAATTATGTTTTCGGCATATCTTAATTTCTTTTTTTGAGTTGTTTGTATTGCTTCTGGCCAAATATCCTGAACCCATAATAGGTGTTTTGCATTTATTAATTTTGAAAAAATATTTCCATATATCCCTGTATATACTGGAGACCCACAGAAAGAGATAAAATAATTATATTTATTTCGATATAAAATTGAAAAAAAAAATAAAAAAATAAAAGATGAAATAAAAAATGACAAATAGAAAAGAAATATTGAATAAATTTTGTCATTCAATCTTGGAATAATTGGCAATCTAAATATTTTAAGATTCTTTTTTTTCTCAAAATAAGGTCCCGCAATACTAAATCCTCTATAGAACCCATATTTTCTATAATTTGGCAAAGAAGTTATTACAGAAACATTATTACCTCTGTTGGCCAATTCATCTATTAAGGCATTATGGGGGAAAGACTCTGGATCATAATAAGGAGAGAAAAAAATGATTTTATCTTTCATTCTGTTGCTATTTGGATTTATTAACTACTCTTCCATACAGTTCTATTCACATAACTTGTATAGCTGAGGATAGTTCTTATCACTTTTTGTGAAACTTTACCCCCTTCATAGTCAATAACAGAATTTAAATTATTGTCTTGCTTGAGAACAACTTCAATTGCATTTAAAACTGATTTCTCATCGAGATCAGACATTATTGTAACAGCTTCATCCATTGCTTCGGGTCTTTCATGTGCTTGTCTTAGCATAATGGATTTCAAGCCCAATAACGAACTTTCTTCAGAAATGGTGCCGCTATCGGAAAGTACACATTTAGCATGTTGCTGTAATTTTATAAAATCAAGAAATCCGAGCGCTTTTATGAATTTAATATCTTTGTTAATTTTTAACCCCTTTAAACGCGATAATCTTTTCTTAGTACGAGGGTGAACTGAAAAAACAATGGTTTTTTTATACTTACTTGCAATCTTGTTTAGTGTATCAATAAGCATTTTCATTCTGTCTGGTCTATCTACATTTTCCTCTCTATGAGCACTTACGAGAAAATATTCGTTATCTTTTAGCTTTAACTTATCTAAAATTTTTGATTTGTTTATTTTGGGTTTATAGAAACCTAAGACCTCCTGCATACACGATCCAATTTTAATTATTGTTTCTGGATTAATACCTTCTGCAATTAAATATCTACGGGCATGCTCTGTTAATGGCATGTTAATATCACTTATATGATCAATAATTCTTCTGTTAATTTCTTCTGGTACACGATCATCATATGAACGATTACCTGCTTCCATATGAAAAACAGGAACTTGATATCTTTTTGCTACTAACGCTGACATACAACTATTTGTGTCTCCGTAAATCAACATGGCTGTAGGTTTTTCTTTTATAACAACTTTTTCAACAGCTATAAGAGTTCGTCCAATCGTTTCAATTGCAGATTTTCCTGCAGCGCCGAGATAGTAATCAGGTTTCCTAATACTTAAATCATCAAAAAAAACTTTATTAAGTTCTCGATTATAATTCTGTCCTGTATGAACTAAAATATGTTTGGAAAGTAAGTCAATCTCATGGATGACTCTTGATAGCTTGATTAGTTCTGGTCTAGTACCAACAACTGTCATGATTTTATTCATTTAGAGCTCTCTTTATGAATTCTTGTTTAATTAATAAATTTTTTATTTTGTCTGATTTCAACAGTGATGCATTGTGAGAGTTATAGTCTGTTTGAGCAGAGATCGACTCCTCACCTTTAAAAAAATATTTATTATAATTTAAATCTCTGTCATCGGACTCAATTCTATAATATTTTTTAAACTCTTTACTTCTGCTCATTTCTTCCCTGGATATCAGAGTTTCATAGAGCTTTTCGCCATGGCGAGTTCCGATTATTTTTGTTTTACTATGGCTTTTAAATATTATTTTTAGCGCTTTAGTTAACTCGTCTAAATTAGCTGACGGGGCTTTAGGTACAAATATGTCACCTTGCTTTGAGTTGCTAAATGCATTTATTACTAATTCAACTGAGTCATCAAGTGACATCAAAAATCTCGTCATTTTTAAATCTGTTACTGTAAGAGATTTTCCTGTTTTAATTTGATTAATAAATAATGGGATGACAGAACCTCTTGAGCCCATGACATTACCGTAACGGGTACAACTAATCACAGGATCTTTAGGTCTCATTAATCGTGACTTCGCTATTGCAATTTTTTCTGCCATAGCTTTTGATATTCCCATGGCATTTATAGGATAAACTGCTTTATCAGTACTTAAAATGACTACTTTCTCTAAGCTGTTTTCAATCGATGCGTTTAAAATATTTTCAGTACCCAAGATATTTGTTTTTACAGCTTCAAGAGGGAAAAATTCACATGAAGGAACTTGCTTTAAAGCAGCGGCATGAAATACATAGTCTACACCCCTTGAAGCTAAAAATAAACTTTCATAGTCTCTTACGTCACCGATGAAGAATTTAATTTTATCATTATTATATTTATTGCGCATATCGTCTTGTTTTTTTTCATCTCTACTAAATATTCGAATTTCTTTTATTTGTGATTTTATTATTTTCTTTAATACTGCATTACCAAATGAGCCTGTACCACCAGTAATAAGCAAAGTTTTGTTTTTTAAAATTTTCATATTATAAGTTTAATTTTTTAAATTATACATTTCTTCAAGCATATCATCCCATGAAGGAATATCATATTTAAAAACCTTTAATATCTTTTCTCCTTCAAGACTACGGTCACACATAAAGTCTGATGAAGGAATAACATTTACATTTTTTATTTTAAATATTTTTTTTACCTTTTTTAAAAGTGAATATTTATCAATCTTTTCACCAATTAAATGCAGTATTCCTGACAAATTCTTTTGGTTTTCAATTATGTAGATTAGTTTTTTTGCCAATTCTCGAGTTGTTAACCCTGTAAATATTGCATTTGTATAACCAAAAACATCTCCTGACTGACTTAGAAACCACTCAAGTAGACCATGCTTATTTTTTAATTCAAACCCGATTGTTGATTTTCTGATTGTTAAAACATTTGACATGTCGATCTCACCCTCAGACTTGGAGACACCATAAGTATCTTCAGCATCTTTGATATCTTTTTCATTATAGTTACCTTTCTTGCCAGAAAAAACACAATCTGAACTAAGGTGTATTAGTCTAATTTTGTTACTACTGCATATTTCGCTCAGTGAATGTGGAAATTTTGAATTAATTTTTTTTGTTAATCCTGTATCTATTTTTACATTTTTTTTTGTAATACCAACTGCATTAACAATTACTTCTGGTTCAGCTTTAATTATTGTCTGTTTTAGTATTTCTTTGGCTCTTACATCAATTTTTTCAAAAATATCCTGTTTTCTAAAAATCTTATGATGAGAATATTGTTTATAGTTATCTCGTAATGTTACTTTTACTTCATGATTATCTTTCCATGAATTATACAATTGATGGCCTATCATACCATTTCCACCTAAAATCAAAATTTTCAATACGTACACCAAATCATTTTTTTAATTTTCTTTTTTGATTTTCTACAATAATGAATATTAACAAAGATGTTATTATCCAAATTATAATTGAAATCCTGTTTGCAGTGATTATTGGTGCTCCGATAGATGAGAATGATAAGAGTATCCAAATAAAAAATAATAATAAAGCTTCCTTTGAACTCTGAAGAATATGATAAATACAAAAACCCAAGATATATAAAAAAATAATTATATACACGACTAATGCCATTAAACCTCCAATAGATAGGACCTCATAAAAAGCAAAATCTGCAAATTTTGAATGTCCAAAACCATATCCAATAATTGGGCTTTGAATAAAGATATCACTAAGTTTTTGATAGATAATTGAACCTTCCTGAAACCTAAAAGAAGTAATAATATTAAAAAATTTTGTTAAATCCATTAAAGAAACCTAAAATCTGTTTATTATAAAATATTGATAAATTTTATTCATACTAACCTCACCTGACCACGTTTGAATTCCAATGAAACCTAAAGTTAATAAAAAAAAGAATACAATAATTATTTTAAAATTTAGAAAAAATTTAGCAGCATTACCAAGAGAAATTAAATAGATAAGAGATAATATTATACCTAAAAATTGAGAAACTTTTGAACCAGAGACGACGCCACCAATAATGAGTATTGGTAAAATAATTATAAATCTTAACTTGTATGGACTGTTAGATTTATCAAATAAATAAAACCAAATTAACATTCCAATTGAATATGCTACACCGCCATCTATTGGTTGGTTAAAAACACCAGCACTTCTTCCAGCGGGTAATGACCTCGATATAACATTTAACCCCTCTTCATCTGGTGGTCCACCGATTAAATATACATAACTTCCTAACCCTACATAGAGCATTAAAACTGCTAGAAAAGTATTAACGCACATAAATATTAGAAATAGGTTCATAATTTTTAATGTAAATTCATTAGTATTAAATTTAGATGAAAAAATTTTAACTAAAAAGAAAGTTAAAATAATTATAGCTATTGGTTGAACATAATTTTCAATTTGGGAAGTGTATTGATAATTATTATTTTGAGAAATATTTAAAGAGGCTGAAGAAATTCCAATAAAAAAAATTACAACGAATAAAAAAATAATATTTAAATGATGTAAATGAAATGATATTTTTTTATTAAGATAAATAAAACTAAAAATATATATAAAAATTAATGAATATATAATTATATGATCAAATCTAATGCCAGATCCATATATAGGATATAAACCAGCGAGAGAAAGAAAAAATAAACTTGAATAAAAATAGTTTTTAACCATCTATTATTTATTAATTACGCGTTTATAGACATCTAAGTATTCATTCATTCTTGCTTCCATGGATAAATTATCAATTATATATCGGCGCGCTCTTATGGTTTTATTCTGAGCCTCTACTTTATTATCCAGTATGTAATTTATTTTATTACATAAGTCGCCAACATTATCTAATTTTACTAAATAACCTGCATCTAAGCGTTTTATGTCCTCTCCAGTTCCGGTATGATCTGTCACAATTATTGGGGTTTTACTTAATACGCCTTCCATTGGTGCCCATGCCCCTTGCTCAAATCTAGAAAGCTGAACAACAATATCGGAGCACTGTAGTATTTCGTTTTTGTCATCACCATCTTTGTATCCTAAGAAAAACACTTTATCTTCAATTTGAAGATCTTTACTCAGCTGTCTCAAATAATTCTCATGACCATCATCTGGTCCTACTAGCATACAATATATATCATCTCTTTCATTAGATAATTTTGCAATACCCCTTAATAAGAAATCGTTTCCTTTACATTCATGCAGTCTTCCGAGAAAGGATATTATCTTTGCGTTTACTTCAATCTTGTGACGTTTTCTAAATTCAGGATCAGGAGTATTTGGCAAATTCAGAAATTCATCAATTCCAAATGGTGGACTAATGACATCAATTTTTTCTTTTGATAATTCAGGAAAATATTCAATATATTCATGCTTGCCTACTTCTGTTTCAGCTATCCAAGCCCTAGCGCCAAGCATCATTTTTTTACCAATCAAAATATCAAATACTTTTTTTCTTAACTTTGAAGAATTCCAATAGGGCACTGAACCGTGAGCGTCAATAATATAGGGCGTGCCAGTTCTTAAACAAAAAAAATATACAAATATGTTTTGTATTGTTCTAAAGGCATGAAAATGTATGACATCGGGCTTCTCCTTTATTAATGATTTGTTAGGTGATTGTACATAATTGATATTAAATATTTTAATTAAATTTTTTGTAATGATAAATTTTGTTTTATTAAGTTTTGAAATAAGATCATTATCTATGTTATCGCTTGTAGAAACAACTATAGGCTGAATTTGTGAATGCTTTTCTTGTGATTTAATTAATTTATACATTAGATCACTGGTTCCCCCAGCTTTTTTAATAGAAAACCAAATAAATGGATGAGCGACAGTTATTTTATTTTTATTTAACATCTTTTTGAATATCAAGTTAGATAATGTTGCCTCTTTCGATAATATCTACTGCAAGGGCTAGCTCGTCATATTATCTAATTTAGTATAATTAATTTTTCCATTACTAATCTTTATGATTTTATCACACTCATTTAAAATATCTAACTTATGTGAAATAATAATGATAGTTTTATTGCCTTTGAATCTATAAATATCCTTCATTATTGATTTCTCAGTATCAGAATCCAATGAAGATGTAGCTTCATCAAATATTATAATTTCTTTTTGATGATAAATTGCTCTTGCTAAGATTATTCTTTGTCTTTCTCCTCCTGACAATCGTATACCATCGTCACCCACGTTAGTCTCTAAGCCATTAGATAGGCTATTAATTGTTTTATTTAATTGACTAGTTTCAATTGCGTTATCTAGCATGTCGAAATTGATTTTAGAGTCTTTATCTTCTAATGTAATATTTTCTTTTATTGTGCTATCTAGTAAAAATATGCTTTGAGGAATATAAGCAAGAATATTTTGCCATTCAGAGACTTGATCTCTAAGTGGCTTATTATTAATAAAAATCTCACCATCATCTGTTTTTGGAATTAATAAGCCAAGCAATATGTCTACAAGAGTGGTTTTTCCTGAGCCAGATTCTCCAATAATTCCAATAAACTCACCTTTTTTAATGTTAAATGATATATTATTTAAAATATAATTTGTTGATGTTGGATATTTGTAGTTCATATTTTGAACCTGAAGCATTTCAAAATGAAGTCTTGGATATTCTGAAATACAATTATTATCTATTAATTTATTTTTTATGTGATCACTTAAATCATCGCTTAACTTGTATAAGTGATAACTTGAAAATCTAATCAGTGATATTGCCACCATTGACTGATAAGCAGATGGTAAAAGCCTGATTGACCCAACTCCAAATACACCGATTAAGGCAATTGTATGGGCAATCTCTTGACCAGAATAAATTGAATAAATTGCAAGAATAACAATAAATGTAATGATGACAGATTCCAGTAAATATCTTGGAATTTGCTGAAGGGCTTGTGATAGACTTCCATAGTGAGCATAAGAGTTAGAAGCCATCTCAACTTTTTTGTTAAAGAATTCTTCTTTATTTAATATTCTTACTTCCTTTAGGCTACCTATTGCTTCCTTGGTATTTCGCAATACTTTATCAATTGACTCAGCAGTTTTCTTTCCAGAAGTTTGATAAATATTTTTGAATAAGAAATCATATGAAATAAATATTATTGCAAATATAATCACTAAAAAAATAAGTGCATAAATATTAGCAAAACCTAGAAAAGATAATATTGCTAAAAATATAATTGCTTCAGACATTAATTTCAGAGAAGCCATTAGAGTTTGTTCAGTATATAAACGTACATGGTTTGAAATCATATTATAAAAGGTCGCGGTATTCTTTTGCAATAAATCTGAATATGGCATTCTTTGATAACTTCTAACTAAAGTTTTGATGAGGTATGCTTGATGATTAAGACTAAAAATAACAATTTTTCTATACAATAGAAAACCTGAATATGCTTTAGCGTAATATACAAATAACAAAATTGAACCTAGATGGATTACTTTCTGTAAATGACTTAAATCAAAAAAATAATTTGGAATAAATGAATAATCAAAACGATCGTTGAAACTTTCAGGAGAAATAATAGAATAAATTAGCGGTGCAACTAAAGAAAGTCCAAATAGATCTAATAAAGAAGCTAAAAGAAAAAAAATAAAAATTAAAGGTATTTGTTTTTTTTTACTACCTAATACCAGTAAATAACTTTTTATATAATTTTTCATTTATATAAGGCTTCACTTATTTTTGACGCAATTACTAAATGCTCAGTTCTTAACAAAGGAATATCTTTTAGTATAGGATACGCAAATCCCACTTTTTTATTAAAGAAGACATCATCAAATTTTTCTAGTTGAAGACCTGTTGCAGGGCACTGCCAAGGATTAACAAGATTTTTGCTTTGTTTATTATCTTTTTTTTCTATAACGATAATGCCACTTTGATTTAGGGGATTGGAAAATATTGGCAATAGTTCGTATCTTAAGATATTCACATTAAATTTTTCAATTGTAGATTTTAAATTTTGAACATAACCATGGTTTTTCATTCGATCTTTTTGTTTGTCGCTCGCTAATTCGTATATGGGTTCTATGAGTATCACTTTTTCTTTGGCAACCCGAAGAAGTTCTTTGATTGCTTTCTCTTCCTTGCCTCCATTTGGCTCCAGACTGTGAGAAGAGTAAACAATATTCACACTATTATCTTTTAGTGGGATAGAAAATAAATCACCTACAAATAAATTTTTCTGAAAAGCATCACCAAGCAATTTTTTTCCCTCATATATTCTAGACCAACTTATATCAAAGCCTAAAATATCCTGGGTAGGATTATTTATATACTTTAACATTGATGACATACTAGTACATTCACCACATCCCACTTCAAGTATTGATGAGTCTTGAGAGGAATAATTTTTTAAGATTTCAGCTAATTGTTGGCCGTATTCATCATAAAAGGTGCTTAAATTACTATTTTTATTTTTGTTGTAACTACCTGCTTGTAAATCGTAAGAAAGAAGTATTGGCAGTAAATTGTTTTCACCTTCATTAGCCAATTTATCTGCTGCGTAAGAAATAATATTTTCTCCTTGATCATACATCTTGGAAATTTTTAAAATAATTTCTTTTAATTCCTTATCAAACATAATTGATTTTGAGATTTATTTTTTTTAAAAAGTCTAAAAATAGAGTATTTTTTATTTATTTTTAGCAGCAGCAAAATAGTTATAATCCATATAAATACAGATAGTCTATTAGTTATAATCGCAGAACCTCCTATACTAGAAAAAAGTAGAATAATCCATATAAACGATAAGAGAATCTTTTCTTTTTTAAATGACTCGAGAGCAAAATAACTATTGTATAAAACAACTATGAAAATCAATAAAAAAAGCATTAGTCCAATCATTTTTCTTTTTTAAAAACCCGAGCTAACTGTGCAATTTTTAAATCGTCGTAAGTGTCAATATCAATTGCTGAAAACCAATCTAGTGGGTACGCGTGATGATTTGGACCATAAAACGATTTGTGCTCAATCAGCTTTGATGACTTTGAAATCCAAAGGGCTCCTGATGGGCAGTAAGCTTCTTCAAGATCTTGTGAACGTATATTTAAAAAATTTGGAAAATTATATTTTGGTTTTCCATTATTATCTATAGTGAATGACCACCATGGCAACAACATGTTCATTTTAGTACAGCTAACAAGAGATTCTAAATTTTTCTCATTAAAATAATTAAATGCATCTTGTATATTAGTTTCATTTCTATTTGGACAATTAGCCATTAGTTGAACGACAATCTCATAATTTTCACTCCAATGTTGTTCAGCTTGTTTAAGAGCAGCTATTGTGACTTCGCTAATGGGAGTAAAATCATCTGCCAAACCCTCTCTTAAAAACGGCACTTTTATTCCAATTAAAGAAGCAATATTGGCAATTTTTTTTGAGTCAGTTGAAATTACAATTCGATCAAAAATATTACTATCTAAAGCAGCCTTGATAGTCCAATAAATCATTGGTTTACCATCGAAGTCAATGATATTTTTGTTTTTAATTCTCTTTGAATTTTCTCTTGCAGGGATAATACAAATTACCTTATTTACCATATTGTCCATCCACCATCGACGATAATATTCTGGCCGTTAATACTCAATGAGTCTTCTGAAGTTAAAAATTTTATAACACCAAATACTTCGTCTTTTGATAACATTTTTTTTTGCGGGCTAAGACTTGAGTATTTTTTTTGAAATAACTTACTTTGCTTATTTTTAACACCTCCAAAAGAAACCGAATTAACACGAATTTTTTTTTCAGCTAATCTTACTGCTAATTCTTTAGTAATATGTATTAATGCGGCCTTTACAGTGCCATAATTAATAGGAGACTCTTTTAAAGAGTTTTTATAAATGTTAGGATTTGGAGCAACAACTCCATAGATTGAAGCAATATTAATAATATTTTTTAATTTGCCTTTATTCAACAATGCTAACTTAATACTTAATTCATATGGAATTATTAAATTAATTGTAAATTCATTTATCCATTTACTTCTATCTAATAAATAGCCTGACTCTAAAATTAAATTTTTTTTGTCCCTGGCATTATTTACTAAAGTTTCTGGATATAGTTTTAAATTTTTAATTGCAGTAATAATTTTTGTAACTGCTAAATTGTCATACAAATCTACTTGGATATCATGAATTTTTTTACATCCGTTTTTTTTTGCAAACTGTATTAATTCTTTTGATTTTTCTTTGTCTCTGCTTGTAAATAAAATATTAAATCCTAATCTTGAATATCCTTTTATAAACTCATAACCTAAATCACCTGTTGCTCCAGTTATCAAAACTGTCTTTTTTTTTGTATCATTATTTTTATGTTTCATTTAAATTATATATACATCATTTAGTATCCAGTTTCGATTAATTTAACATATAAATATAATTCGTTTTCAGAATAAATATTAGAATTGTTTCGAATCCCATGAATAAATTCAATAATACATCTTTTAAAAGCATAATAAGTATCCTTAAAAATGATTTTTTCTGACTTATTAGATCCTATAATTTCTAGTGATAATTCACTTTCAATTTCACCAGTCGTGATAAATTTTACAGACTCAATGCTGTCCCATTTTACGTTTAATATTTTACCATTTTGTCCATAATTATCATTGCTAACTATCTCAAAGTTATTATTTAACTTAAAAACATTTATGACTGGCTCAATGATATGAATTGAATAATGAGCCCAGTCTTTTGGTGCTTTAGCAATTAATTCTTTTATTTTGCCAAATTCATTAATGTAATGTTTATCAAAATTAAATTCCTTGGCAAATCTAAGAGCAGAGTGCGAAAATATTTGTCCTTTATAAAGTTGTTTTGTAAGAATATTGTCTAGATTAGAAGTATTAACTGCTATTGGCTTATCAATATAAATGGGTATTCCTGCTTCAATAAAGGGAAGGCTATGATAAAGGTGATTTTCAAAATCATCTCTTGCTAATAAGACTGCGTCTACAGCACCTATCATATCATGGAAGCTATTAACAATGTTAGGTATGTAAGCAAATTCAGACACCATTTCAGAATAGTCCCTACTTTGTGTCCAAATATGAGTAACATTCACCCCATCTATTACGTCATCAAAATTCTGACGATCACCTAGATACTTTCTTATAATTGGAAATGGGCATTTATTTAATTTTTTTTTGTTAAATCCATTAATAATTGCTGACCATGAAAAAGGATGGCCATTGCCATCAGAAAAGCCAATTATTCCAACATTTATTACTTTTTTCATGATTATAAGTCCCACTTCCTAGGATCTATTAATTCTAAATCATTGCACTTGATATCTGACGGTATGGTTGGGATATTATCAGTTCGCTGATTAGAAATTTCAATCAGGTCATCTAATGATGAAATACCTAAAACAACTTTTGCTTCTTTGATGCTTGAAAGCGCATGATTTAAACACACTTCAGTTGCTGATAAATTATTTTCTGCTAACCACGACTCCCATTTCCTAAACACACGATGCCATTTCTTAAAATAAATATGGTGATTATTTGATCTTGTAATTAACAATCCCTGCAAAAATATTGACCTTATATATACTTTTATAGATTGTTTTTTTAATTCTGAAATTATTGATTGCTTATTGAACCTGTTGTCTAATATATTTAATGGAAACTGAACGACATCGATTTTAAATTGACTGATTATTTCAATCATTGTTTCAGGTGAATAAATAGAGATGCCAATATTTTTAATTATCCTGTTAGATTTCAGAAGTTTTATAGCTTGATATATTTCTAATCCATTATCACCTAAAAGATCTCTGGGATTATGTAAATAGAGAGTATTAACACTTGATTGATTAAGTTTTTTTAAGGATCTTGTAACTTCATCATTTATCCACTTTTCAATATTTTTTATTTTTTTGTTTTTTTTTGAGAGCTTTGTCGAAATTTTGTAATTTGTAAGATTAATAGTCCCAAGTATTTCT
>MDSV01120697.1_pt1 | contig 13508 bp, 10 predicted proteins | sample 810851 | NCBI WGS metagenome assembly MDSV01 (sample SAMN05326640, study PRJNA326480) | marine metagenome | isolation source: seawater | place: Atlantic Ocean: North East | collected 2012 | reverse complement strand
TAATAATATTTCTATTTTGGTAAGAGCTATATTTCAAACTAGAGAATTTGAAGAACGTTTTTTAAAAATTGGACTGCCATATAGAATAATTGGTGGAACAAAATTTTATGAAAGAGCAGAAATTAAAGATTGTGTAGCATACTTAAGATTAATTTATCAAGAAAAAGATGATTTAGCATTTGAAAGAATTGTGAATAATCCAAAAAGATCAATTGGGAATGGTACTTTAAAATTGGTACATCAATTTGCAAAAGAAAAAAAAGTATGTTTAGAAATTGCTGCAATAAAAATGCTTGAAAAAAATTTAATAAAGCCAAAAGCTAAAATTGGTTTTAATTTTTTTCTTAACTCTTTAAATAAATGGAGAAAGGATTTATCACAAAAGAAAATAAATCATATTAAGTTATTACAAATTGTTTTAGATGAGTCAGGATATTCATCTATGTTAAAAAATAAAAAAGATTTAGATAATGAAAATAGATTAGAAAATATTAAGGAATTACTAAGTGCAATGAAAGAGTTTAATACATTAGAGGGTTTTTTAGAACATGTATCTCTTGCAACATCTGTTGATCAAGAATGGGACGGACAGAAGGTAAATATGATGACCATGCATGCTGCTAAAGGCCTTGAATTTGATGTAGTTTTCTTACCTGGGTGGGAAGAGGGTTTATTTCCTCATCAAAAATCAATAGAAGAGAAAGGTCAAAATGGATTAGAAGAGGAAAGGAGACTTGCTTATGTAGGCATTACAAGAGCAAAACAAAAAGCTATCATATCATTTTCAATGAATAGATTTTATCAAGGTGATTGGATAGATAGTATGGCCTCGAGATTTATAGAAGAATTACCAGAGAAACATTTAGAAAAAAATTCATTGTTTGATGACGAAACCAACGAAGTTGAAGATTTTGATTTTAACCAAGATTTTGAAACTGAAGAGAAGACAAGAAGCCCTGGATGGATTAGATATCAGAAGAGAATTAAATGAAAAAAAAAATTCAAATTTTAAGAAATAAATTTAAAAAATATAATATAGATGGATATGTTGTTCCTAAAAATGATGATTATTTCACTGAATACTCTAGAATTAATCGCCTAAGAATTATATCAAATTTTAGTGGATCAGCTGGACTAGCTATAATTTTAAAGAATAAAAATTATTTATTTACTGATGGAAGATATACTATTCAAAGTCAAATAGAATCTGGAAAAAATTTTAAAATTGAAAGTTTTGAAAAGTTAATAAATTGTAATCTATTTAAAAATTTAACATTAGGTATTGACCCTAAACTTTTCACATACGATCAAATTAAAAAATATTTTTTTAAAAATAATAAAATTAAATTTATAAAAAAAAATTTAATTGATCAAATTGAAAAACAGAAAATAAAAGACTCCTATCCATTTTTTTCTTTAAGTAAAAATATAGTTGGAGAAAGCAGTAAATCAAAAATCAATAAAATTTCAAAATATCTTAAAAAGAATAGAGCAGATTTTTTATTTGTAAGTGCTCCAGAGAATGTAGCATGGATTTTGAATATTAGAGGTAAAGATGCACCAAATAGTCCTGTTCCTAATTCAAGATTAATAATTAGTAAAACCAAAAAAATAATTCTAATAAGTAAAATTCAAAAATGTAAAAAACTTGTTAAAGAAAAAATCATCAGTCCATTTGAATTAGAGGATATTAAAAAAATTGAAAAAAAAATTTTAGATCTCAATGGCAAGAATTTTATAATAGATAACAAATCCTGTTCAATTTTTTATGAAGATATAATTAAATCTAAATTTAAAATTACCAAAAAGGAAGATCCAATCTATTCTTTAAAAGCTATTAAAAATAAAACAGAAATAAACAATATGATAAAAGCGCATGTAACAGATGGAGCTTCTTTAACAAAATTTATCTATTGGATTAAAAATGTTAATAAGAAAAAAATCACCGAAGTTGATGCACAAAATAAATTAGAAAAATTCAGAAAAAAGAATAGTAGTTATCTTTATCCTAGTTTTGAGACAATTGCTGGTTCAGGTAAAAATGGTGCGATAGTTCATTACCGGGCAAAAAAAGCAAATTGTAGAGTTATAAAAAAGAAAGATATTTTTTTGTGCGACTCAGGAGGACAATATGAATATGGAACAACTGATGTAACTAGAACTATTTGTTTTTCAAACCCTAATAAATACATAAAAGATATTTTTACTAAAGTTTTAAAAGGTCATATTGCTGTAGCTACAGCAAATTTAAAAAAATATGATATTGGAAAAAAAATTGACTCAAGGGCTAGAAAATTTTTAAAAAAAAATAATTTAGATTATGCTCATGGGACCGGCCATGGTGTTGGTTTTTTTCTTAATGTTCATGAAGGACCACAATCGATATCTAAAATAAATAAGGTTAAAATTAAAGAAGGTATGATTTTAAGTAATGAACCGGGTTATTATAAAAAAAATAAATTTGGAATTAGAATTGAAAATTTAGTTTATGTTAAAAAACTTGATAAAAAAATTTTCTTTGAAAATCTTACTATGGTTCCTATCGAAAAAAATTTAATTAACTATAAATTATTAACATCATCTGAAAAAAACTATCTATTTAAATATCATCTTGATGTTTATTCAAAAATATCAAAATATATGAACTCAAAGGAAAAAAAGTGGCTAGCTAATTATATTTAGCATTTTTAAAAATTGATCTTGACTTAAAATTTCAATTTCAAATTCTTTGGCGCTGTCAACTTTTCTTTTAGTTGGTTTCTCTCCAGTGATTAAGTAATTTAATTTTTTTGAAACACTACTAACAGTAGTTCCTGCGTTTTCTTCAATTAATGATTTAATTTCAGCTCTACTTATACCGTTCAGTTTGCCTGTTACTAAAAAAGTTTTATTTTTTAATAAACCATTTTTTGTTTCTAAAATCGCATTATTGATAGTTAAAGTCTTTGCCAGTTCATTTAAAATATTTAAATTCGTTTTATTTACAAAAAAATTTCTTATTGAATTTACTTGAGTCTCACCAATTCCATCAATATTTAGTAAGTCATCGTATTTACTATTTTTAGATAAATCCTTAAATTTCGAAAAAGATCCAAAATACTTTGATAATAACTTTGCATTTTCTAATCCAATGTGTCTAATTCCTAATGCATATATAAATCTCTCTAAAGATATATTTTTTTTATCATTAATAGAATATTTTAAATTTTCGACCGATGTCCTTCCCCAGCCCTCTAATTTTCCAATTTTATTATAATCCAGTTGAAATATATCATATGGAAATTTTATTAAATTTAATTTCCAAAAATTTTCTACAATTTTTTTCCCAAAACCATCTATATTAAAAGCTTCTTTTGATACAAAATGCTTTAACTTTTCAACTGAAATTTTTTCACAAAAATAGCCTTCACTTGAACATCTCCTTACTGCATCATCTTTTTTTGTAATTGAGTTAAACTCTTTAATTGTTTTTGATCCACAAGATGGACATTTTCTTGGGAATTCAAATTTCAAAATATTTTTTGACCTTTTTTTAAAATCGACCGAAAGTATATGCGGGATTACATCTCCAGCTCTTTCAACAGTTACTGTATCTCCTATTCTAATATCTTTACGATTTATTTCATCCTCATTATGTAAAGTAGCGTTTGATACTAGTACACCCCCAATATTAATTGGTTTAATTTTTGCAACAGGAGTTAGTGCGCCAGTTCTTCCAATTTGAATATCAATATCTAAAATTTCTGAAATTGCTTTATTTGAAGAAAACTTATGCGCTATTGCCCATCTTGGTGCATTAGCAACATTACCTAATCTTTTTTGCAGCGCAAAATCATTAATTTTATATACAATACCATCTATATCAAAATCTAAATTTGCTCTTTTTTTTTCTATGTCAGCGTAATTTTTACCTAAATTTTTAATCCCTTTAATTAATCTATTAAATGGATTTGTTTTAAAACCCCATTTACTAAGTTTTGCTAAGAATTCAAATTGATTTTCAATTTTTAAACCTCTCTCATATCCAAAAGTATATGCAATAAATTTTAAAGGTATTTTTTCAGTATCTTTTGGATTTTTTTGTCTTAAAGAACCAGATGCAGCATTTCTAGGATTTGCAAATTTTTCATTTAAATTATTGAAATCACTATTTTGTATAAAGACCTCTCCTCTAATATCAATTTCATCAGGAAAATCTTTTAATAAAATTTTTTTTGGAATATCTTTTATAGTTGCAAGATTTGATGTTATGTCTTCTCCCTCTTTTCCATCGCCTCTAGACAGGCCACTTTCAAATTTTCCCTTTTTATATTTTAAGGATGCTGAAATACCATCTATTTTTGGTTCTGCACTATAATAGATTTGAAAATCATTTTTTTTTGATAAGAAATTAAATATCCTCTTTTCAAAATTTATCAAATCTTCTTCATTAAAAGCATTATTTAAAGAAAGCATTGGCACTTTATGTTTAACTTTTTTAAAATTTTTTGAAGGTTTAAAACCAACAGAATTTGAAGGTGAATTTGCAGTCTTTAAAAAAAGATATTTTTTTTCTAACTTTAAAATTTCTTTTTTAAGATTATCAAAAGTTGAGTCGTTAATTAAAGGTTTACTTTTATCATAGTAATATAAATTATATTTTTCTAATAATTTTATTTTTTCTTGATAATCTTTTTTAATTAAAGATTTTTTCATTCTTAATTTAATAATGATTTAAATTTATCCATTAATGATTTATTTTTATTTTTTTTAATTTTTTTTATTTGAGGATTGTAGTCTTTATTAAAAATCTTATAGCTTTTCTTATACCATTTTCCAGATTGATAGTTATAGCCGAGTAATTGTGCATATTTCTCTGATTCTTCTAATAATCCTATTGTATAGTGTATCTCAACGAGTCTGTGTAAAGCCTCCTCAACATATATTGTTTGGCCATATTTTTCTAAAACCGTCTTATATCTATTAATAGCCGCTATCCACTTCTCTCTTTTAATATAATGCAAACCAAGATACATTTCTTTAGATGCCAAAATTTCATTTATCATTTCTAATTTAAATTGTGTATCAATTGCAAAATCAGTATTTGGAAATTTTTTCATTATTATATTAAAATATTTTCTTGATTGTAATAAAGGATCTAAATCATGTTCTTCACCAACTATACTTTCATAATAACAAATGCCGAGAAGATAATAAGCATAACTTACTCTTTTATCTTTTGGATATTTTTGTAAAAACAATTCTAATTCAAATATGGAATCTGAATAGTATGATTGTGTATAATAAGCATATGCTGCCATTAGAGAAGATTTTGGTGCCCATTCGGATTGTGGAAATAATAATTCTGCCTCATTGAATTTTTTAGCTGCAAGTATTACGTCTTGTTTCTCTAAAGCTAAAACTCCTTCTTTATATGAGTCAATCATTTGATATTCTATGTCATCTTCTGTTATGACTGAGATCTCTTTTTTTTCATCCTTGCTACATGAAACAATAATTAAAAACATTAATATTAGAATAAATTTATATCGTAGCATTTAGTTATTTTATCAGGTTTTTTAGAAAAATGTTATTCTTTATGCAATAGATCTTAAATGGCTTTTATTAATAAAAGCATAAGGCAAGTTTTTTTCTTTTATTTCTATAAGTGAAAAATTTTCTTTATTTTCAAAAACTTTTCTAAGCAATTGGTTTGTAAGTTTATGACCACCTTGAGAACAAATAATTCTACCAATAATTTTATATCCACTTAAATAAAGATCTCCAATACAATCTAAAATTTTATGATTTACAAACTCTTTTTGATTTCTAAGACCCTCTTTATTTAAAATTTTTTCATTATCAACAACAATTGCATTTTCTAGACTGCCTCCTTTTGCTAATCCCATTTTTTTTAACTTTTCTATATCTTCGTAAAGGCAAAATGTTCTTGAATTATAGACATCAGTTAAATCTGATTCGTATACATTTACTAAATTTCTTTGATTGCCAATTAATTTATTTTCATATTTAAGTTCAAAGTCAATATCTAAACTTATTTTACCAGGTTCAATTGATATTAATTTTTTTCCATCTTGAAATTCTATTTTTTTTTCTATTTTAATTATTTTAATTGGAGAGTCGCTATTTTCAATTCCGGACTCTAATATTGACTCTACAAATAATTTTGCAGATCCATCAAGTATTGGAACTTCTTGATTATTAATTTCTACAATAGCATTATCAATCCCTGTTCCGTATAGAGCAGCCATAAGATGCTCTATTGTTGAAACGGTTACTCCGTATTCATTTGAAATTGTTGTACAAAAAACTGCACTGCTTACATTAAATATATTTGGTATTATAATATTATTTTTTTTAATATCAGTTCTTTTAAATATTATACCAGTGTTGGGCTTTGCAGGTTTTATTGTTAAATTAGCTTTTAAGCCGGTATGCAGGCCAATACCCTCTAAAATAATATTTTTTTTAATTGTTTTTTGATTTAATACTGACATTGATAAACTTATAGTTTCCAAGGTCTAAATAAGAAAAACAAGAAATGTTACAGTAAAATACTATTTTATCTAAAAAAATGAAAAAGTTTTTCAAAAAAACCTTCTTTTAGACGTTTTTTTGGAACAATTACAACCTCTTGTTTGTTCATACTTTCACTTAATTTTAAAGCTGACTCACAAATTTCTTGTGTTGTTTCTTCCAGTAAATCTATTTCATGTGAAAAAGAAATTTCATCTTTAAATTTGTTATCTAAAATTTTTGAACCTTCACCCATTAAAATCATCTTAAATTTTATGGATTTTTCAAGTCTCTCAATTGATATAATATTTTTTGAACATATTTCTAAAATTTCTTCAATTCTAGCAAAAATAATTTGTTGTGTTAATTTGAGTGATAAATTATTTTTATATAAAATATTTTCATCTTTATCAAAATTTAATTTAACTTTTTCTGCAGTTTCCAAATCTACATTAAGAACTTTTGAAAGATCTTTTGTAATATGATTACCTCCAACAGGTATAACATGAAAAAAACTAATTTTTTTGTTATTAAAGCAGGTAATAGATGTTTTATTAAAACCCATATCAATAAATGATATATGCTTATTTGAGCTAAAATTTTCTTTATAATTTTGTGACTTTAAATAACTAGTGCAATAGATCTGGCTTACAGAAACATCAGAATTAAAAAATATTTTTTTTAATTTTTCTATATAATTTTTTGATATACAAATAAAAATAATATCAATGTATACCATATTGCAACCAATATCATTTGGAAGAAAATCGTAATCAATTTCATTAATATTATAATTTTTTATAATTATATGGATTATATTTTTATCTGGATGATTCCTAGTTACTTGTTGTTTTGCATCTTGTATCAAAAATTCAATATCTTCTCTTTTTAATTTTAAACCATCAAAGTTCTTTGACATACCAAGGTTTATTGTCGTAACACTCTCGTTATCTATCATTAGAGTAGTATTGTCCAAATATTCACTAGTATTTTTTTCTATTCTAGAAATAATTTTTTGTATTTCATTTTCTATATAGGTATCTTTAGAATAAAACATTCCCTCACAAAAAAAATTTCTACTTTTGTCATTTTTATGAAAAGCTGCTGCCCTAATTTTTGAAGACCCAATATCAATAACAACTTCAAAATTTTTATTACTCATTTTGTATAATAATATTGTTTGGAATCCTTAAATCAATAATTGTATTATGTTTAAATTGATCATCATTTATTATCTTGTATCCAACTCTAAGGGCATTTGAAACATTTTTTTCTGGCAATTTGATCAAAATATTATTCTGAGTTTTTAAGTCCCATCTTTTTGATGGAAATAAATAAATTGATTTGATATCACTAAATTCGAATTCAGATTTTTTAATCAAATCTTGAAACTCTAAAAAATGAAGAGAATTAAATTTACCAAAAAAAATAGGAAGTTTCTTGTTGGTTTTTTCTTTACTAATAAGTTTTCCATTTGCTCCTATTAAGTATGAATTATCACCTATAATCTTAGCAACAAATTTTGTCTGCTCAATCTCTATTTTAATATTAGTGGGATATATTTTTTTAATATAATATTTTTCAATTAAATTATGTTCAGAAATCATTGTTTTTATTTCTTCTTTATTTATTGAAAAAATGTTTTTTGATAACAATTCATTTAATGACTCTTGAATCATTAAATTATTTTTACTTGAAAGGCCGGTTACATCAATTTTATTTACAATAATTGAAAAATTTTTTTTATTTTGCAGTGATTTATTACTTACAGTGCTTAACAAGATAAAAAAAATTAAATAAATATATAACCTATTTTTTTTATCTGTTAATTGAAGCATCTTTTAAAATCCATTCAATTAAACTAATAAAATTCATACCTTTAAAATATGCAATTTCTGGGACTAAAGATAACTTTGTCATGCCCGGCTGAGTATTAATTTCCAATAAATAAAATTTTCCCTTATAAAATTTAAAATCAGATCTAGTGACTCCTCTGCATCCAATTATTTTATGAGTTTTAAGAGCTATATCAGTTATTTTTTTGGAGTCTTTTTTATTTAAATCTACTGGAATAATATGTTCTGTTTTTGCTTTAGGATTATATTTTGCTTGATAATCATAAAATTTTCTTTTTGGTTTTAGTTCTATAATTCCAAGTTTATGCTTTCCAAGAATTGCAACTTGAATTTCTCTGCCGGGAATAAATTCTTCAATTAATATTTCTTTATAGGGACTTAATTTTTTTAATTTTTTTTTTATATTTTTTTTATTACATATATAAACATTAACACTGGAACCTTCATTTATTGGTTTAATAACAACAGGAAATTTTAATTTTTTCTCAATAACTTTAATTATATTTTTTTCATCTCTTCCATAAATAAATTTAATATATTTTGGTGTTAATATTTTATTTTTTATGAATATTTTTTTTGATATTTCTTTATCCATAGCAATAGATGATGAAATAATTCCTGAATGTGTATAAGGTATTTTTTGAGTTTCTAGTATTGTTTGTATATACCCATCCTCACCAAACTGTCCGTGTAATGCATTAAAAATTACATTAGGTTTATATGATTTTATTTTTTTAATTAATTTGTGGTCTGGTTCACATATATTAACAGAATAATCTTTCTTTTTTAGTTCTTTTGCAACTTCTTTCCCAGTTTCTAAACTAATTAATCTTTCTTTTGAAATACCACCACATAAAACCAAAATTTTTTTTTTCATAATTATTCTAATATCTTAATTTCTTTTTCTAATTTTATTCCTGTCTTTTTTTCTACAGATGATGAAACAAAATCTATCAATTTTTTCATATCATTAAAACTAGCATTGTTTTTATTAACAAAAAAATTACAATGTTTTTTAGAAATATAAGCGTCTCCAAAAGAAGTATCTAAAGGTACTGATTCTTTTATTAATTCCCAAACTTTTTTTTTTGTTTGATTTACTGGATTTTTAAATGTACTTCCACTAGTTTTAATTTTTGTTGGTTGGGCATTATTTTTTTTTTCTTTAAATTCCCTCATAATTTTTTCAATTTTATCTCTCTTCATTTTTTTTCCTTTAAAAGATGCACTTAAAAAAATTAAGTCTTTTGACATATTATTTCCTCTATATTCGAATAATATTTCTTTGGATGGTATTGTTATAACTCTTCCTAAACAGTCAATTGCCTGAACAGAAACTAAAATATCTTTAAACTCTTTATTAAAACAACCTGCATTCATCCTTAATCCGCCCCCTATGGTTCCTGGAATACATGATAAAAATTCAAATCCACTTATTTTATTTTCTAAAGCAAACTCTGACAATTTTTTATCAGTGCAGGCACTTCCAGCAACAATAATATCGTTTGGCAATAATGAAATATTAGAGAATTTTTTTGCTAATTTAATAACAATACCATCAAAAATACTATCTGAAATTAAAGTATTTGAGCCTGCTCCTAGAATAAATATTCTTTCTTTTTTACCAAATTTTTTTAAAAATGTTGATAAATCTAATAAGGTTTCAGGTTTAAAATATACTCTTGTTTTCCCACCAATATTAAACCAGTTACTTTTTTTTAAATCATAGTCAAAAATAAATGTAATTTTATTTTTTTCAGAAAATTTTTTTATTTCTTCAATATTCATTAAATTATTTTTGGTAATTTTCTCATCCAATTTGAAATTGAACCTGCCCCCATCCCTATTACAATTTTTTTTCCATAAATATTAGTTTTAATAAACTTTGCCAATTGAAATTCATCGTTAACAAGAAAAACTTTAACCTTAGAATTATTTATAATATCTTTTGCAAAATTATTATAATTAAAACCTAATTTTAATTTTTCTCCAGCTGCATATACAGGGCATAAAATTACTGTATCTGCTTTTTTAAATGAAAAACTAAATTCTTTTTTTAAATCTTTTAATCGAGATATCCTGTGAGGTTGAAAAACACAAATTATTTGACTCTTATGATATGCAGTTTTTACACCATTAAGCAATTCTTGTATTTCTGTAGGATGATGTGCATAATCATCATAAAAAGTTGCTTCACGATAAACAAAAAGTTTATTAAATCTTCTTTGCACACCTTTAAATTCTCTTAGTCCTTTTTTTATGATTATATTTGATATACCTATTGTATAAGATACTCCAGCTGCAACTGCAGAATTTCTAATATTGTGAATACCTAAGAGTGGAATTTTAATTTTTTTTATTGTTGTTTTTTTTCTTCCTGGGAGTTTAATTAATAAATCAAACTCTGAAAATTCTTTTTTTTGATTTATATTTTTAATAAGAAATTGTGATTTTTTATTTATTCCATAAGTATAAAAATTTTTAATTTTTAGTTTTTTTATTAATTCATTGTTACTTTTATCATCTATACAAATAAATGATTTTCCAAATGATGGAACTTTGTTAATAAATTCAATAAATTTTTTTTTTAAATCTTCAATAGATTTATAAAAATCCATATGTTCTCTATCTATATTTGTTACTATAGAATATGTTGGAGGAACATGTACAAAACTTCCATCTGACTCATCGGCTTCTAGTATACACCAATCACTCTTACCAAGTTTTGCAGAATTTTTTAAAGAATTTAAAACTCCTCCATTTATTATAGTTGGGTCTAATTTTGCCTTTGAAAATATTGAAGCAACTAATGATGTTGTAGTAGTTTTTCCATGAGATCCTGAAATAACTATATTTTTTGTTAATGAAACAATATGAGCTAACATTTCTCCACGTTTATATATGGGTAAATGTTTTTTTTTTGCTTCTATTAATTCTGGATTGTTTTTTTTAATTGCCGAAGAAATGACTAAAATAGTTGCATTTTTTATATTATTTTTTTTATGATTAATTGAAATATTGATCTTATTTTTTTTTAATCTATCAATATTTTTATTAAAATTAATATCACTACCCTGAATATTAAAACCCATACCTTTCATTATTAAGGCAAGACCACTCATTCCAATACCTCCAATACCAACAAAATGTATTATTTCAGTTTTCGCTAATTCAATTTTCATTTATTGTAGTTATAATTTTTTGATTTATATCATTCCAGGTATTTTGATAGGTAAATTTTTTCATATTTTTCTTTTTACTTAAATAATCTTCATGATTTTCAATAATATTAGTTAATTTATCAGTTAAAGTTCTTTGATTAATTTCATTTTGACTCAATATCCAACAACAATCTAAATTTTTATAATATTCGGCATTTAGAGATTGATGATCATCTCCAATTAATATCAAAGGTATTGTCAAAAAAGGAATATTCAAATATGCTAATTCAGCTAATGTAGATGCTCCAGCTCTAGTAATGCACAAGTTTACTTCTGTCATAATCCTTAAAATATTTTCATTAAAATCAAATAGCTCACTTTCAATATTATTTAAAGAGTAAAAATTTTTTAAACTTTTATAATTTTTTAAATTAGTTTGATGAAATATTTTAATTTTATAATCTTTTGACAATCCAAGTACTACATTACAAATTTCAGAGTCAAACAATTTTGCACCTTGACTACCTCCAATAATTAGTAAATTTAATTTATTTTCAATAGTTTTATCATTTTTTTCATTATAAAAATCTTTTCTTAACAATGAATTAATTATTACAATCTTTTTTTTGAATTTAGATGGAAATTTCTTAATATTATCTGAATAGCAAAAAATTTTTTCACTTAAATTTAAAAAAAATTTATTTGCTTTACCTAAAGCATAATTAGGTTCAAATAAGTATATCTTAATATTTAATATTTTTGATGCTAAACATATTGGTAGGGACATATACCCTCCAGTAGATATCATGATATCTATTTTTTTTTCTTTCAAAAAAAAAATAGATTTAATAATTAATTTAATTATAGAAAAAGTTTGGAAAAATAAAATTAGTAATTTATTTGAAAATTTTGGAGTATTAATAATCTTAAAGTCATATTTATTTTCATCTAAAAATCTAGTTCCTCGAAGATCGGTACTAATATAAACTTCATAATCTTTTTTTAAATGTTCATAGAATATTATTGCTGGAACAACATGTCCACCCGAACCTCCTGTACTAATTAAAATTTTTTTTTTCATTGTTTAATTAATTTTTCTTTTGGTCAAATTTAAAATTATACCTGATAAAATTGATATTCCTATTATTGATGATCCTCCATAGCTTAGATAGGGTAGTGTCATTCCTGTTGTTGGAAATAATCTAATATTAACTCCTAAATGAATTAAAGCCTGAATTAAAATAAGCGTTATAGACCCAGTAAGTACAAGCTTAATTTTTTCATTTTCTTCTAAATATATTTTTTTAAATACATTATAGATAAAAAAAAGAAAAATTATTAACAAAAGTATAATTACAACAACACCAAATTCCTCTGATATTACAGAAATTATATAATCTGTATGAGCTTCAGGCACTCTATTTTTTAAAGTTCCTTCACCTATACCTTTACCAAAAAAACCACCACTAGTAATAGCATCTATGGCTTTATCTGATTGAAAATTATGTGTACCGCTATTTGGATTAAAAAAAGAGTCTATTCTATTTTTAATGTACTCAAACTTTGGAATAAAAAAAACCATGTAAATTAGAGCTGCAAATAAAAAACCAAAAAAAGTAAAAAATATAAATAAACTAATACCTGATATAAAAACTAGGGTTAACCAAGATAAAAATACAAGCAATGTCTGACCAATATCAGGTTGCATCATTAATAAAAGTGTTATGGGCAAAACTGCAACAAGGCTTAAAAAGTACTTATAATATATATTTGAATATTTTTCGCTACTCATAATATTAGCTAACACAATTATTATAAATGGTTTTAGAATTTCAATTGGTTGAAACCTAGGTAAAAAAAATAAATCAAGCCAACGTTTAGAACCTTTTACTTCTGAACCTATAATAGGAACTAAAATTAAAAATGTAAAACAGATAAAAAATAATATAATTGATATTTTAAATAAATTGTTTTG
>MDSV01080347.1_pt1 | contig 13508 bp, 12 predicted proteins | sample 810851 | NCBI WGS metagenome assembly MDSV01 (sample SAMN05326640, study PRJNA326480) | marine metagenome | isolation source: seawater | place: Atlantic Ocean: North East | collected 2012 | reverse complement strand
CTAAATTCTCCCCAACAATTCATTGGTCTAAGAATAAGGTTTTTTAATAAATATTTGTAATTCATTTTTGAATTTTTGGAAGGTCTTTTGGATATTTATTCCTTAGATAATCGAGAGTTCCACTATCTTTTATTTTCCCGTTGCTAATTAAGAAAACTTTATCACAATTTTGTATGGTAGATAAACGGTGAGATACCATAATAATTGTAAGTCTTTGTTTAAGCTTATCGATTGATTGAATTATGCTATTTTCAGTAACAGTATCCAAAGAACTAGTAGCTTCATCTAAAATTAAAATATTAGGTTTTTTGTATAAAGCTCTAGCAATTCCTACTCTTTGTTTTTCACCACCAGATAATCTTATTCCTCTTTCTCCAACAATAATATCTAAACCTTTGTTATTTTTTCCTACAAAAGTATTTAATCCTGCAGAGCTTATAGCCTCATGTACATCTTTATCATTAATATTTTTATCATATTCTCCGAAAGCTATATTTTTTCTAAGTGTATCATCCAGTAAAAATATCTCCTGTGGTACATAACTGAATATATTTTCCTTATTAAATTCTTGTCTATCAAAATTAATTACACCACTCGATGGACTTAGAAGTCCTAAAATTAAATTAATTAATGTGCTTTTTCCCGCCCCAGATTTACCAATAATACCTACCATTTCTCCTTTTTTAATTTGTAAATTAACATTTTCTATAGGTGCTATATTTTGGTTAGATTTATAAAAAAATTTTAAATTAGAAATTTTAATTAAATTATTATTTAGATCTGAATAATTTCTTATTATTTGCTTATCTTTATTTATTGTTTCTTTAAATTTTATTATTTCGTTAGAAACATTATCAAAACTTTCTTTTACATATCTAATAAAATATAAATTTGATGACATGATACTAAATGCTGGCATAAGCCTTACTATGGAAATTGTAAGCAAGCCAATGACAGGAAGTATACTTAATACATCTCTATTAAAAGCCATAAATATATAAAAAACTAAAAATAAAATTAAGACCGATACAAATTCAAATATAATTCTGGGAGATTTTTGAATTAAACCTAATTTAAATAAAACTTGTTCGTAGGAATTTGTACTTCTTTTAAAATTTTCTAAAAAAAATTTTTCTTTTGAATAAATTTTAATATCTTTTACTGCTCCTACCATAGTATTAACATTGGTCATTACTTGTTTTAAAAATTTGAGTCTTATTCTTCCCATATCTTTTAAATAAGAGTTAAAAAATTTATAAAACAAAAAACCTATTGCTAATAATGATGATATGGAAAAAACTGTTATGACCGGTTCATATAAAATTAATAAAATCGTTATTACCAATAAAACACTTAATTCTCTTGAAAATTGAAGAACATTTGCAATTAGACTTGTGGCTGTTTGACTCTCCGTAACTATATTTCTCATTAGCTCAGCAGAATTCTTTTCAAGAAAAAAACTATATGGTTTTTTTAAATAAATTTGAAATATATTATCAACAAAATACAATTTAATATTTTTTATTATATTTTGCTCCATATAAAGAACTAAAAACATATATAAACTTTTGATTAAAAAAATAAGTATTATTATCAATGGTAAAATAATATAAATTTCAGATTCTGGGAAAAAACCTTTTATACTCAAACCAATATCTGCACCAAAAATATTTAATGTCTTGTTGGGATTTATTAAAAATGAAATAAAAATTGGAATACTACCTAGACTTAACATTTCTAAGGAAGCTGAAATAACTAATGCTAAATATAGGTAAAAAAGTTTTCTTTTTAAATTACCAGGTAAAACTAACTTGATTTTGTTAAAATATATTATGATATTTTTTATCATTTATTAAAAAAAGTTTAGTTATAAATTTTTACTTAAAATATTTGAGATTTTCTTTTTTATAAGAAAATTATTTTTGTCATAAATCATTAATTTTTTTTGATAAAATCCAATTTTTTTTTTCCAATCTGATGATTTCATTGATCTTATATTGTCCAATATTTTGCTTACTTCTAAGTAATTACACTTGTTACTAAAAAAGAATCCTTTTTTTTTATTAATGGATGGCCATCCAAAGTTATAGCTTTTTTCTATGCTAGATATTTTTGGAACAAAGAAACATATTTTATTACCTCTGCTCAAAGCTTCATATCCTAATGTAGAAATACTTGAAACGACCATGTTATAATTATCTAAGTTTTTATAACTTGAATAAACATTTATTTTCTCTATAAATTTAAAATCATTATTTATTATTTTTTTATAAAAATTTTTTTCCTCATCAGTATTCGACATACCTAAAATTGCTAATTTTAGATTATTCCTTTCACAATAAGTCTGTAAAAATCTTGGAAGTTCAAAATGAATATGTTCTTCTAAATAATTCTTGTGTTTAGTTTTGTGTCGAATTTCAAAATCATTTAAAGATAATTCTCCGTTTTGGATTTTCTTCAGTTTTTCCCTATATGCAGAAATATATAAAATATAATTATTATATTTTTTTTTGGGGTTAGATATTTTTATATAGTTATTTTTAATGGAACCTGAATAAATAAAATTAGTATTAATATATTTTTCATATTTTAGTGAAATACTTTTATTGAAAGTGGCAATAAAATCAGAACTAAAGTTTTTCTTTTTTGGTTTGTAGTCCCTAAAAAAACCAAATATATCACCAAAAGCCATTCTATGACCGTTTTGAATAGCTAAGAATTTTTTTTCTTTGAAATGATTTTTAAGTTTATAAAACATTGTGTTATTATCTATGAATGTTACTATTAGTTTGGGATCTGAAAGTTCAATATATTTTTTATAATAGTTTAAAATTGTAAGTTCAAATTTAATTAATAAAATTAACAAAATTGGGAGACTAAAACTTTCATGTCTTGTGTGAAGAATTTCGCAGTTTCTAATATTCAAAATTTTTTTAATTTCTTTTGATCCTTCATTATCAACTATAAGAATTTTAGTTTTTTTTGGATATTTAAAATTAATTTTTACGTTTAAAAAAAACTTAAACCAAAGTTTTGTTTTTTGGATTAACATGTTATAAAAATATTAATTGAAATATGGCTTACCAATATCTCATTTTTTGAGACATTAATTTTTCTATTCTAGAGTAATTTTTTTTAGGTTTACCTAAAATTTTTGGTATTTTGTAAATAATATTGGTTAAATTTTCAATTCCCTGTTCAGATAAAGATGCCGCTTGATCTGTTCCCCACATCGCTCTGTCTAATGTAATGTGTCTCTCTATAAATTCTGCTCCTAGTAGATATGCCATAATGCTTGGGGATACTGAATTTTCATGGCCACTATAACCAACTTTACATTTAAAATCATTTTGAAGTTTAATTATCATATTTAAATTTAAATCTTCATCCGGACAAGGGTATGTGGATACGCAATGCATCAAAATAAATTTGCACTTATTTTTATTAAAAATATTAACTGCTTTTTTAATATCTTTATAATTACACATTCCGGTAGAAATTAACGTTGGTTTTTTTTCTTTAGCAATCATTTCAAGTAATTTTATATTTGTTATCATGGCTGAGGCAACTTTGTTGTATTTAAATTTAAATTGTCTCATTATTTTTTGGCTTTTTAAATCCCAACAAGAAGCAAACCATAAAATCTTTTTTTTCTTACAATATTTATCAATTTCTTTAAAATTTTTAACTGAAAATTCTATTTTTTTTTTATAATCCAAATAAGTCATTATTCCCCAGGGAGTTTCCTTAATTATTTTTTTTTGTTTATCTGGAATACAAACCTCTAAATCTCTTTTTTGGAATTTAACTGCATCAAATTTATATTTGACAGCGAGATCGATGAGTTTTTTTGCTAGTTTTAAAGAGCCATTATGATTAATTCCTATTTCTCCAATAAGGAAAGGTTTTTTTAAAAATTTATATTGGTTTTTCATTGCTGCACATTTGTAATACTTTTAAACCCCATTTGCTTCACTGGTCCCTCTAAGTTTCTTTTTAAATTTCCTTGTCTTTCTAATAATGCTATTTTTTTAAAAACTTTTTCACAAGCTAATTTATAAATTTTTAATGATTTGTTGTCATGTTTTAAATTTGCATAACATCTATCAGATGCAAGAATATTATGCTTTAACATTTCTTGGATAAAGTAAGTTATGGTAACTGGCCAATTTTTTGTCTCTAATTTAAAGGTTGCTAAAGGATTAATTCCATAAATTTTTATATTAAGATTACTTTTATGAGCAGCGTCTCTCCAGATTTTTTTTATTTTTTTTCCAATTACATCTAACTTTTTTCCTACTTTTAATTTTTTATGCTTTCTTAAGAAAGTGAGTGCGCATGCAGGTCCCAGACGTTCGGACCAAAAAGAACTGCTCATAAAAGTTTTCAGTGCAAAAGAAAAAATCTTTTTTTTTCCAACTATTGCGCCCATAGGTATTCCATTCGCTATAGTTTTTCCATAAACAACTATATCTGGATTTATATTTAATTTTTGGTGTGCGCCACCGGTGTTTAGCCTCCAACCTGACGTAATTTCATCAAATATTAAAACACAATTATTTTCATTTGCAATTTTTCTCAATTCCTTTAGATATTTTTTATCTACAAAAGACTCTCTGCATGGTTCTAAAACGATAGCTGCACTTTCTTTTGCATTAGCTTTGACTACTTTTTTTAAATCTTTCCAATCATTAAATTTAAATGGAATAATACTTCCTTTTAAACCTTTTGGAACACCAAGTGGTTCTAAACCTGGTAACAAATGTTTATCTAATTTTTTGTTAGATTTAAGATTAGCTGATAAGTACCAATCATGCCAACCATGATAACCACAAATTAAAATCTTATCTTTTTTTGTATACGCTCTACTAAGTCTTATAGCTATTGACATAGATTCTCCACCTGTTCTTGCATATTTTACTGAGCCCGCCCATGGATGCATTTTTAATAATTCTTCTGCCAACTCAACATCTTCTGGTGGATTTAAAGTTGTCATGGATCCTGATTTAATTACTTTATATGCTGTTGAGTTTATATCTTTGTCTGAATATCCAAGTACACTTGTTCCAATTCCAACCATTGTAAAATCAAAATATTTTTTTCCGTCAATTCCCCAAATATTAATTCCTTTGGCTTTATTATAGTAAGTTGGCCATTTTCCTCCAGGAAGATACATTTCTGGTCTCTTACCAAGAAGACCACTCAAACCTGGAATCATGCTATGGGCATATTTTTGTAATTTTTTTCTATTTTTTTTAATTTTTTTAAATTTATTTTTTTTCATTTTAGTTAATTTTTAATTAATCTTGCAAACAAAAGGTCGATTTCGCTATCAATATCAATTGTCTGCGGAATTTTAAATGCAAAACATTTTTTACTTAAATATTTATTTTTAAAAATATTTTCTGATTTTATAATATCTAAATACCCATTCGCAGTAAATGACTCAGGGAAATTTTGTCTAGGTTTATTTGCCTCATCTAAGGAAAGTTTAGAAAAAATAGGTTTCAATAAACCTTTTTTAATAAAGAATTTCTTGTGCACAGGTTCATTCATTTTATGAACTGTAACTAGAGAGTCATAATTTCTTAGTTTCTTAAATTTTCTTATTGCAGTATCAATTAAATTTGAACTTCTAATAGGTGTTGTAGGTCTTAAATAAATTATATATTTTGGAATTATATTTCCTTTTTTAATTAAAGCTTTTAAAAACTCAAAAATTACATCATAGTCAGTTGAATTATCTTTTGAATTTTTTTTTGATCTCAAAAATGGGACTTCAGCTTTAAATTTAAGACCCTCTTTTTTATATTTTTTTGAATCTGTAGATAAAAAGGTTCTATTTATCTGTTTACTTTTTTTTGAAACCTTAATAGCACGTGCTATAAGAGATAAGCCTTTAATTTTTTTTAAATTTTTGTCTTTAATAGATTTAGAACCTGATCTTGCTGGAATTAAAGACCAAGTTTGATTTATAATTTTAAATCTTTGCATTGCTTTATAGTTAGAGATGGGTTGTTAATTTTTGTTAATATATTCGTGAAGTTTTACTTGATCACATTTTTCACTGCATTTATGACCTTTAGGAAACTTTCCAGTAATATGCATTTTTCTTAAAGCTTGATATTTTTCTCCATTCCAAATTTCTTCAAGAGAGTTTTTGTTTACATTTCCTAAAACTATTTCGTTATTTGAAATTTGAGTACAAGGCACTACATTGCCTTCTGCCATAATTGTTGCTGATGTCCAGGGGAACTCGCAATATTGCTGGGCGTAGTGAGATTTGTTTTCTAATTTTTTGTTTTGCTCAAAAAGCCACCTATTATCTTGACTTTTTATATAAGCATAAACGTCTTTGTCTTTCCAAAAATTAATAAAGTTTTGATGCATTTTTTTACTTTTTTCATTATTATTTATAGCAATCATGCATGGTACCAATAATGTTTTAAAACCTCTTTCTTTTTTAATCTCCAAAAGTTTATGAATTTTTTCGATAGATTCGTTGTAGGTAGCTTTCTTTCCCCTTATTGATTTTATTTTATCATCATCCATAGCATCTAAGGAAAATTTCAAAACTGTCAGGCCAGCTTCCATTGCCTTAACAGCCTTTTCGACTGTCATAGTTGCTGGTGTGCAAGAAAAATATGTTGGAATATTTCTTTTTTTACATGCTTGGAGTCTTTTTATTAAATATTTATCCAAAAAAGGTTCGCCATATCCATGAAGTATTAAACATCTTGAAACTACTGAAAAATAAAATCCATTTTCCGAAACTTCTTTAGGATTAAATTTTGCATCCTCTTCGAGCCATTTCCAAAAATCATTTAAATTTTTATCATTGTGAGTAACTACCTTGTCTAACATTTTCTCGAATAAATCATCATCAATCCATATATTTTTTCTTTTCATATAAATCGTTCTGGCACAAAAAACACATTTCATATTGCAATAATTTGTAGTTTCTATATTAAAAATTGTAGGAATTTTTTTTCTTAAAGTTTCAAGTTCTTTTTCAATTTCATCAACTTCTTTAAAGGTTAATTTACCCTCTGTAAGATTTCTCTTTAGTGAATAAGATTGTTTATAAAAGTCTATATCGTACATAAATATAATTCTAATTTTAAATTATTTCTTTATTTTATTTGTCAAACGTTGCATTAAAGTTTCTATCAATTTTTTAGTTGAAATATCATCAATATTATTAGGCAAATATAATTTTTCAAGTGGCAAATTCTTTCCAACATAATCAATTTGGTAGTATTCTTCTGAAACTATTTTTTTTCCTTTACCTTGATAAGGGAATTTGAAATCTTTATCTGAATTTTTCCTCAAGACAAAAATCTGGCTTATAGTTTGGATTTTTTCCATATTTATATATTTTATAAAGTCTCTATCTATTGGTGTACTGAAGTAATTTTCTTTAAAATTAAATACTAAACAAGAATGGATACAAGAATAATCATTAACGGCTGCTAAGTTTTCAAAATAACTGATATCAAAGTTATAAAAACCATTTCCTCCAAAATATGCTTGATCAATAAATAGCACACCCCCTTTCTTGCAAAGTTTATGCATAGTTTTGTAAGTTTCTGCGATATTAAAAGGGTGCTCATTGTTTCCAAAATCAGTAACTAAATCATATTTTTTCATTAATTCTCTATTATCAAGGGGATGATTTAAATCATGTTTATAAAACTTTCCTAGAGTATCATTTTTAGATCTAGGAAACTCCATTATGTCCATTCTATCGGTAGTTTTTATTCCGATACTTTTCCAGAATGCTGAGCTCGAGACTCTTGGTCTTTCAGGATATTTTTTTGCTGGTTCAAATAAATTTTGATCAAAATCAATTTTAAATTTTTTAAATTTTTCTTCAATTTCTTTAAAACCTAAATTTAAATCTTGATCTCCCATATCTAAAACGGAATTTATATTCTTAAAAAAATCTCTTAAGTAAAGATTTAAACAAACGTCTAATGCTTTTCCACTTAATGCCATTAATTAATATACCACTTTAAAATATAAATATTACAAAAATTTATTAATTTTAATTTAGCCATTTTCTATTATTTCGCAAAAATTTTGATCCAAATTTGATTTTAATATCACCATGAAGTTTTCTATCAAATTTATTTGGTCTTTGCTCCTTGGTGAATTCTTTTGTATATGGTGAAGATCCATAAATATTCCAAAATTTTTTTTGTAGTTCTGTATCTTCATGTTCGTCTTGCCACTTACCTTCCAACCGATCCATCATTTCAATTGATGCATCATTTATATCTTCGGGTGAAGGTTCCTTTATTTTTACTCCTAACTTTTCAAATGTATTAGAATTCTGTGTTCTTGCTATTTCTGAATTTGCGATTTCAGATAAATTGAGATTTCTTTTTTTTTTACTAGAATAATGGTGACGCGTTATAACAATTGAATTTTTACAATGAGTAAAAAAAAATGCTATTGGAACTGATATATACACTATAGGTTTTCTGAATATTACTGGAATGTTATCAAAACCTGTATGAGATGATAAACAAAATAAGCATTTAGCACCTAAATAAATATCAAGAAAATCACTTCTATTTTTTGAATTAGCATAATCAATTATTTTAGGATTTTCACTTTTAAATGCATGTTTTACTTTTTTTCCCATTCTAAATACAAAATATCCTCTTTTGGATATCTCCTCAGCTGTAAGAAGAAATTTATCAATGCTAATATTTCTAAAGTCATGGTATGAGTAATTGTTGTGATCAAAACTTTCTAAGTACTTTTCATCTCTAGAAATAATACAAACAAATTTATCACTTTTCTTTAAACCTATTTCTTCAAGATATTTTCTTCCTTTTTTTTCCTCTTCTTCTGTAAATTTTAAATGTGGAGGATATTTCTCAAGCAAATTATTGGTATCGTGCTCGTTACGTAATGCTGATGAATTTTCTGAAATATCATGTTTTTTAAATGTTTTAAAAAAAGTAGAAATAAACTTATTTAAAAAATAAATCGGTGATATCAGAAATTCAGGGAAAATATTTAAGTTACGTTTCCACATTTTTGCTAATTGTTTGTTTGAAATACTTCCGCGGTGAAGAAAAAAAATATCTAAATAATTTTTTTTAGTTTGATTTATTCTTTCATCTTTTTCACAACAGTATAGTTCTGTTGTAGCAGCGAAACGTCCTATTCTGCTTGATTTAAGTGGGCTAAATCTAATTAAAAATATTGGACTTATTGTATAAATCAAAATTAAGATAGGTAAGTATATGAAATACAGCGGAATTTGCAAAAAAATCAAAAATAATGTTATGAATTTCTTTATAAATATTTTTAAACCACCACGTTTTAAATGATTGATATTTTTTATCATTAAGCTTTTTATAAACATAAGCTTTTTAAATTGGATAACTAATTTTATTTATTTTTGGTAAAATCTATGAATTAATTTTGCCATGTGTTTAAAGTCTTTTTCTTTGATAAACTCATGCACTGGCAAAGATAAAGAGGTTTTTGCAACTTTTTCTGCTACTGGAAAATCTCCTTTTTTATATTTTAAATACTTGGCTGCTGTTTGTAGATGAATAGGTATAGGGTAATGAACTTTTGCATCTATACTATTTTTAATTAAATATTTTTGCAATTTATCTCTTTGTTTTACATTTATATGATATAAGTGAAAGGTTTCTTTTAAGTGCCCTAGTCTTTTAACTGTTTTAACATTCTTGTTATTTTTTAATAATTTATCCAATAGTTTAGAATTTTTAATTCTTTTATTTGTTATATTGTTGAGTTTATTTTTTAACTTGTAATTTGCAACAACAGCTTGAATAGTATCAAGTCTCGAATTATAACCAAAAACTTTGCTGTTGTTCCTATTTTCTAATCCATGATTTCTTAATAAATATAATTTATCTGCGATCTTTTTATTATTAGTAGCAATAAAGCCACCGTCACCCCAAATATTTAAATTTTTAAGCGGATGCATACTATAAGTACAAATATCACTATAATTTATTAACTGTTTTTTTTTGAATCTTGAATCTATTCCTTGAGAGGCATCTTGAATAATTTTCAGTTTATATTTTTTAGCGATCCTCTTTATTTTATCCATTTCGCAAGGTCTACCTGCCCAAATAACAGGCATAATTGCTTTTGTTTTTTTTGTTATTGCTGATACGATTTTTGTTTCATCAATATTATAATCATCCTTAATATCTACAAAAACTGGCTTTGCTCCAGTAGTTGCTATCGATCCCGCTGTAGCTATAAAACTGTAAGGAACTGTTATTACCTCGTCTCCTTCTCCTATATTTAAGCTTTTTAAACCCAGATAAAGAGCATCTGTTCCATTTCCAACGGCAATCACAAACTTTGCTCCAACTCTTTTGGCAAAATTTTTTTCAAACTCATTAACTTTTTGTCCTAGTGTGTAGTCACCTTTTTTGACCACTTTTTCTATTTGTTTGAAAATTCTAGAATAATCTGCAAACTGCTCTACTAAATAACTATGATTTATTTTTAAATTAGTAGTTTTTTTATATTGCTTTGGTAAAAAGTTGCTCATATTTAAATAACTCTATAGGACATTTTTTTAGATAACTATATAGGACATTGTTGTCGCAAACGGAAATCTTTTTAAACTTTTCTTTTTTATGTTCAATTCTTCAAGCATAGCACGAGTTTCACCTGGATAAAGACGGGTTGATAATTCGCCAAACAGTATTACAGCTCCTTTGGGCATTCTTTTAATTATTTTTTTGAGAACTACTTTTGTAGGTTCATAAACATCTGCATCTAAATGCAACAAAGAAACAAGAGCGTGTGGGTTCTCCTTTAAAAATTTTGGAAATGTTTTTTTTGCATTTCCTTTATATAAAAATATTTTTTTAATATGTGATAACGGTCTGTTGGTATCATAAACCTTAATGGCATTTAATATATCTCTATAAGTATCTTCCTTTGGTTTAAAAATAGAAAATTCTGTTTTAGATTTTTTTTTAGATTTATCTTTTTTTTTAATTTTTTCCATGCCAGTAAAAGTATCGAAACCAAAAATTTCCCTTGTATAATTAGTTGGTTCAAAAATTGAAGAAAGATTAGCCCATGTAAACAAGCTTGCACCACGTCCAACTCCAATATCTATAATCACACCAGGTATATTTAATTGCATTTTATATACTTCATACCTTGCTATAAATCTTGATATTGAGCCTTTTTGAACATATTTAGTAAAATTATCAAATTTATTAAAATCAGACTCGGGGCTGTTTTTCATATACCTCATTAGGAGCTGTATCTCCTTTGAGTCATGCTTGGATTGTAAAGCATTATCTCTAAATATATTTTTCACAACTATATAAAATTAAAATGGATTGGCTTATTTTTTAGATTCCAAAGATATTTATTAGCATTATGTTGTCTGCATGTCGGCATACATTTATGTACATTGACATTTTTTTCAACATATTTGACCACATCTTGAAATTTCTTTGATTTAATAATTTCTTCTAAAGATTTTTCATTCAAATTTCCATAATGATGTTTTTTGTCATCTGCCATTGGATAACAAGTTGAAACTGTTCCGTCAGCAAGTATTTGAATAATGAAAGGTAAAGCAAGACAGGTATTGTAAGTTCTTGGTTTTTCTGACTCTGCAAGAAAATTCCATCTAACTATTCCTCTAAAGCTTTTATCATTTAGAGATGCAATTTTTTCTAAATTTTCTTTGTATTTTTTTACTAAATTACCAACTGAATTAAATTCTGTGAGCTCATGGGGATGGCACGGTTTTATAACATAGTAATCGGTTCCTGCGCTTTTTGCCAATTTAGCTGTTTCATAAACATCTGGCCCGTTTTCATCTATCAATACCTGTTGTAAGCCAAGAGCAACTTTTAAATTTAATTCTTTTTTAATTTTAACTGCTAATTTAATATTTTCTAAAGCTTTGTGATACTGATGTTCTGGAACCCTATGAATTTTTGAGTAAAGCTTTGGGTTGCTAGCTTGAAATGAAAATCTTACCCATGACAAGTGCGGTAAAATTCTTCTAAGGTCTTTTTCGTTCATCTTAACAGCGTTAGTATTTAATGCACAATCCAGTTTAACCTCTCCGCAGGTTTCAATTGCATCTATGTATGCTGGATTAATAGTTGGCTCACCTTCACCAGCTATAAGCGTACTTTTGATTCCAGTTTTCTTTGCTGAAATAATCAAGTCTTTCACAACTTTAGGATCCATTACTGTTTTACCGTGGGCCCAGGCTGTATAACAGAAAGTACATTTTTGATTACAAATATTTGTAAAACTTAATTCCATATGAATGGGTGAAAACCACTCACCTTTTTGCCATTTAGATACATCGTCTAAATGACGATCTAACTTAGTTCCATCCATGTAAATTTTATCTATCATTTTAAATTCTTGTTTTTTTTAGTTTCAATTTCAAATTTTAATTTTGAAAAATTATCAGGGCATTGTACAAAAGTTTTGCCATTTTTTGTCCATCTTTCTTTTCCATGGCCAGTTACTGCTTTAATTGTGGGATAGATATTATATAAAGCTGCTGGACACATTTGTTCTAAAAGATCTCCCTGATTAAATTCATATTCTGCACCAACTTTTTGATTACAACAGCAATTTTCTGCTTTATCATCTATGCTTGTAATTCTAATAAAAATTTTAACTTTCTTTTTAACTCCTTTACTAATCTCAACTTTTGGTAGCTTTTCTCTTCTAACTTGAAAATGAACATTTCCATGTGGAGCTGGACATTGTGCATTTACAACATCAGGCTCATTTTCAAAATCAAATACTGCGCCGTATAACATGGCTAGTGCATATGGGTATGCGCTATGGTTAAGATCAGGGCATAATCCTTTTGGACCCATTGACGTTACATCAAAAACTTCTACCATATCCTTGCTTCTAAAATATTTGCATGTTTGGCAGCTAATACTTTCATAACTATTCTTGGCGTCAGTGGAGCTTTTTTTGTTTTCGTTATAAATATGCCTAATTTTAAATGTTTCTGATAAACTCATAAAAAATTTATATGTTCCGGCTTTTCGCCTTTTGGTATCTCAATTTTAGTTCTACCATATTTTAGGTTTTCTAAGAATAAATTAATATTATCTTGTCTACAAGCTCCACATTTTTTTATATCAAAACCACTATTTTTATCGCTTACAAATTCTAATACTTTTTTCTTTTGCTCGGACTCCCAAATTTCCTTGAAAGTAGAGTTTTTTAAATTTCCATATAAATATTTTTTTTCTCTCCAATACCAATTACAAGTATAAACGGAACCGTCGCTATCAACTGCACACATGAATGGTAGTCCAAGGCACTCTGAATATTTTTTTTTTGTTTGCGCATCATTAAAAAGATCTTCACGCAACTCTACATGAAATTTTTTATCATTTAGACTTTTGATTTCATTTAATATTTCCTCATTTTTTTCAAACTTTAGTTGTTCGAACATTTTTACATTATCCATCCTTACATTTGGTGGT
>MDSV01024100.1_pt1 | contig 13508 bp, 14 predicted proteins | sample 810851 | NCBI WGS metagenome assembly MDSV01 (sample SAMN05326640, study PRJNA326480) | marine metagenome | isolation source: seawater | place: Atlantic Ocean: North East | collected 2012 | reverse complement strand
TCCCAAGCTTTCTATTTTTCATGATTTAATTATTAATCTTTTTTTGTTAGATAATGAAGTAAAATATGGATTTAAAAAAATATATAAGATCAATTCCTGATTATCCTAAAAAAGGTATACTGTTCAGAGATATTACAACTTTAATAAAAGATTCAAAGGCATTTAATTACTCGATTGATAAGATTATAGAAATTTGTAAGAAATTAGATTTTGATAAAATAGCTGCAATAGAATCAAGGGGTTTTGTTTTTGCCTCCGTAATCTCCTATAAGTTGAAAAAACCATTTATCATGATGAGAAAAAAAAATAAATTACCTGCGGAAAAAATTTCTGTTGATTTTGAGTTAGAGTATGGAACTGCAACATTGGAAATGCACAAAGACTCTGTCGATAGTGGAGAAAAAATATTAATAATTGACGATTTAATAGCTACAGGTGGAACTGCTGAGGCTGGTGCAAAATTAGTTGAAATGTCTAATGCAAAAGTTGCAGGTTTTATATTTATAATTAATTTATTTGATTTGGGTGGAAATAAAAAATTAATAGATAAATCCTATTTTACTAAAAGTCTTATTGAATTTCCTGGACATTAATATTTACTCTTTTTTTTATTGGCCAACAGAAAGTTTGAGATATAGTCGTTGAGGTTGACTTTACCAAAATGCTTATGAATTTTATTAGAAAGATTTCTATTTGTTAATGCTGATGCATATCTTTCACCTTTTCTTTTTGGTAAATATTTAATTTTTGTTTTAAACATCGCGGCAACCTCAAGAATCGAATAATTTTTTTTATTTGATATACTATAGTGTTTACATAACTTTTTTTTCCAAGCCTTGAAGCAAACATCAACTGTATCACTTATATGAGTAAATCTTCTTGTTTGAGTCCCTGGTTTTACCACTGGTAATGGTTTTTTTTGTTTGTAACAATGTTCAAAAATACCAATTACAGTTGCCATATCCCCCACACAAATTTGATTGGGACCATAAACATTATAAAAATAAATCACTTCATATTTAAAATTAAACCACTTTTTTAAGTTTTCTAAGAGTTCTAAATTTTTGGCTTTTGTAAAAGCATATGGCGATAAGTTTTTATCGTCACCCATGTTTCCTAGGGATGCGGATGTTGCAGAATAAATAAGTTTGATTTTATTTTTCAAACAGTAATTAAATACTGCATTAGTACCAATAGAGTTAGAACTTATACATTCGTTCATTTTCAAAAAACTTTGATAAATTCTGGCAAACTCTCCGAAATGAAAAATTGTAATTATTTCTTTTGGATTTTTAATAATTTGGAAAATATTTTTTGTATCCCCTTTTAGATATTTTACTCTTCTATTTTTAATATGGTTTTTTCTTGTTCCTGATGAATAATTATCAACGCTTATTATTTTATATTTGGTTTTTTTTAAAAGAAGGTTAATCAAATTGGTTCCAACAAAACCAGCTCCACCGGTTATCAAAATTTTCTTTATTTTTGACATTCAAGATTTATATTTTAAAAATTGATTAAATCAACAATTGATTTTACTAAACAATTATTTTACTAATTAACATATTAGTTCATGTCTTTTTAAAATTATATATGAAAAAAATCGTAGTAACAGGTGGACAAGGTTTTATAGGTAGCAACCTAATTGAGCTTCTACTCAAAAAAAAATATTTTGTCATTAATATAGATAAATCAAGTTATTCGGCAAATCCATATAATGTTAGAAACTTTAAAAATAATAAAAATTATATTTTTTTTAAAGCTGACATTAATAATAGAAAAAAAATATCCAAAATTTTAAATAGATATAAGCCCTTAGGTTTATTTAATTTAGCCGCAGAAACACATGTTGATAGATCTATAGATAATCCGCATGCTTTTTTAAAAACAAATATATTTGGTGTTTTTAATTTATTAGAGGCTGTTAATTTATTTAATAAAAATTCAAAAAAGAAAATTAAATTTGTTCATGTATCAACTGATGAAGTTTATGGAGATATTAAAAAGAATTCACAGGTAAATGAAAGTTATAACTATAACCCGAGTTCACCTTATTCTGCTTCCAAAGCAGGTGCAGATCAGTTAATAAAATCTTACAACAGAACATATGGTTCAAATGTAATAATAGTAAATTCATGCAATAATTATGGACCAAATCAATTACCTGAAAAGTTTATACCTAAGGTGATTTTTAATATTATTCAAAATAAATCTATACCACTGTATGGTAAAGGAACAAACATTCGAGAATGGATCTACGTTCAGGATAGTTGTGAAGCATTACTTAAAATTTTTAATAAAGGTAAGATCGGTAATAATTATAATGTAGGTTCTGGTATTAGAATTAAGAACTTAGAAGTAATAAAACAAATTTTAAATATTGCAAAAAAAAATAAATTAATTAATAAAAATAAAATTTTAGTTAAATTTGTAAAAGATAGACCGGGTCATGATAAAAGATACGCTATAAACTCAAATAAAATAAAAAGAGAGTTGAAATGGAAGTGTAAAACATCATTAACACAGGGTTTAGAGAAAACATTTAATTGGTATTTAAATAATAAAAATTATTTTAAGCAAATTTCAAAAAAAAATATTAATAAAAGATTTGGACTCAAAATTTGAATTCATCACAAAATAACAAAGTTTTTTATTTTACATTATTTATATTTTGTATCTTTATAAGTTTTGTACATTCTCTTTTTCAAATTTCTATAGATAGTGGTTTGGTACTTTCAAATATTATTAGTTATCCAGAACCTGCTTCGCCAATGAAATATTATTACTTTAATAGCTGGACTATAATTAATCAATTTTCAGAGTTGTTACTGAGAATTGGTTTTTCAGTTGATAGTACATCTAGAATTATTTTATTTTTGAGCTCTTTTTTATTTTCTTTAAGTGCATTTTTAATAGTAAATAAAATCACTTCAAGCAAGTTTTTAGCATTAACTATTAGTTTGTTAATGATGATTTTTCAAAAAAATTTAGGAGATACAGATTATCCTTCTCTTGTTATATCCAATCATACATATGGAATGATGAGTTTAGCAGTTTCATCTATTATTTTTGCTTTAATTATAAATAATTATATTAAATTATCTGGTTTCTTTTCAGCATTGTTATTTTCTGTGCACCCAATAATTGGTATCTGGATCTTGTCTGTATCAGTTATTTCATTAGTTCTTTTCAATGAAAAAGCAACGAGGAATGAATTTATAAAAGGAAGTGCATATGGTTTTCTAATAACAATTGTAAGCTTAATTTTATTTATAATTAAAAGTGTTGGAACAATTGATTTTGATATTGAAAACTTAAATTCTTATATGAAAAATTGGGATGGACATAGAAATACATTAGGAATTATTCATTTTGAATACCTATTAAAAACTGCATTTTTATTTTTAATAGTTAATATTTTTTATTTTTTCAAAAATAAAAATATTAAAAAAGACTTATTCATAGTTTTTTTTAATACAGCATTAATATTATCTACAATAGTTTATTTATTATTTAAAATATTTCCTAATATCTTTCCTGACATAGTTATAAGGTCGATGCCAACTAGATTTTTGATACTTCACTCTTTTATTGCATGGCCTTTAATTTTATCATCAATTTTTTACATATTATATAATATAAAAATTACTAAAAAAATTAGTTTGGTATTAGTATCAATAATTTTAATTGTTTATTCATTTCAGCATTATAAAAGTTTTCTTAAATTAAAAGACGGATATATTTATAACAGCAGTGAAGTTTCAGAAAAAAGTTTTTTTATTGATTTGTTAAATTTGAATACAACGGGATATTTTATAACAACATCAAAAACATTTAATTATACTCACTCTTTAAGCCTCAAACCAATTTTGCTTGATACAAGATCTTTTGATTTTATTCCTTATCACCCATACTTAATAAATGATGTTTATGAAATTTTAAAAGATGTTTATGGAGTTAATTTAAATTCTCCTCCGATTAAAAATAATCCATATATACCTGATAGCTTTATAAAGAAAGTTTTTGAAGATAGATTAAAACCTGAATGGTTGATGATAAGTAAAAAATACAACACAAATCACATTGTAACTCCTTCAAATTGGGATATTAAATTGGATCTAGTAAAAAAAAATAGTTCTTTTGCAGTTTATAAAATTCAATAAATAATTATTTTTTATAATCCTTAATATTTTTAATGATATATCTTGTTCTACCTTTGGTTTGTTCAAAAATTCTGGCTAAATAAATACCCATAATCCCTATTGTAGATAAAAGAGCTCCAGAAAAAAAAGATACAACAATTAATATTCCTGTTGTGCCTGGTACTGCTAAACCTGCGAGTTTTATATAAAGAGCATAAACAATTAAAAAAATAGAAAATAAAAATGCAAAAAAACCTAAAAGAACTCCAATGTAAAGTGGTTTTAATGAATAACTTGTAACGCCTCTAATAAACTGTGTTACTGGACCTTCGGCAAATAAAGAAAATTTTGACTCACCTTCTAGTCTTGCATCTCTAACATAATCTATATAAGTTTGTTTAAAGCCCACCCAAACCGACAAACCGCGAATATAAGGATTATATTCTTTTTGCTCTAAAATTTTGTCTAATGCTCTTCTTGATATTAATTTAAAATCACCAACATCTTTTTTTAAATCGATATCAGATAATTTATCTATAATTGTATATGCTAAATTAGTAAAAAAAAGTTTAATTTTTGACTCCCCCAACCTCTTCGTTCTTCTAGTGTGAACAATGTCAAAACCATCTTCATGTTTTTTTATTATTTCAGTTATAAGTTCGGGCGGATCTTGCAGATCAGAGTCCATGTAGATTATACAGTCACCAGAACAATTTTCAAATCCAGCAATAACGCAAGGGTTAGTACCAAATCTTCTTGACATATTAATAATCTTAATTGGCAAATCTTTTTGCAAATCAAGAAGAATTTTTTCTGAATTATCTGTAGAATCATCGTTTACAAAAATTAACTCATAATTCCAATTTTCTGTTTTTTTAACAGCTTTATGGACTCTATCTATAAGATTCTTTAAATTTTTCTCCTCATTTCGAAATGAAAAAACAAAAGAAATTAATTTCATAAATATTTGAATAAAAGACTGTTTAATAATATCGTAAAATGATAAGAAAAGTAACCATAGAATATCAAAATGCACTCTTTGGATTTAATTATATTGGCTGGTGGTAAAGGATCAAGGGTTAAAGCTTTATTAAAAAATAAACCAAAACCAATGGCTATATTTAATGAAAAGCCATTTATAGAATATTTAATACAAAGTTATAGCAAATATCACTTTAAAAATATTTATATATTAGGAGGATTTAAATCCGATCAGATTTTCAAAAGATTTGAAAAAAAGAATTATAATTGTATTTCAATAAAATGTTTTAAAGAAAAAAAACTGATGGGAACCGGAGGTGCACTTAATATTATAAAAAGAAAAAAAAATAATGATTTTATTTTAATTAACGGAGATACTTTTCTTGATGTTGACATACAAAAACTCATTAAATCTTGCAGTAAAAATAGCTACGGTTCACTTACTTTAATAAAAAATAATTTTTATAAATCAAATAAAAAACTAACGACTATGGGTTTAAAAGGTAAAAATATTAATTACAAACAAAAAGGTGGTTTAATGAATGGAGGGGTTTATTATTTTAAGAAAAAGATATTGAAATATGTTAAAAATAAAAAGATTTCCTTAGAAGATGAGATTCTCCCTAATCTTATAAGAAATAAAAAAATTTGTGGTTTGGTTGTTAAAAATTCCTTTATAGATATTGGAACTCCTAATAATTTTAGAAGGGGTAAAAGATTTCTCTTGAAAAATTTTACGAAACCAGCAGCATTTTTAGACAGAGATGGAGTAATAAATTATGATAGAGGATATGTGCATAATCTTAAAGATTTTAAATTTAGACCCGGTGTAATCGAAGGACTCAAATTCTTAAAACATAAAGGTTATTATGTTTTTATTATCACTAATCAAGCTGGAATTGGAAAGGGTTTATATACAGAAAAACAATTTTTTAAATTACATAATAAACTTAAAATAAAATTGCAGAAAAAAAGTGTATATTTTGATGATATAAATTTTTGTCCTTACCATCCGAATGCAAAGATCAAAAGATATAGGAAGGTCACTGATTTAAGAAAACCTGGAAATCTTATGGTAAAACAAATTTTAAATAAATGGCATGTTAAACTAAAAAATAGTTTTATGATTGGTGATAAAGTTACTGATAAAATGTGTGCAAAAAAAAGCAAACTCTATTTTGAATATGCGAATAAAAATTTTTATACCCAGGTAAAGAAAATAGTAAGAAAAATTTAATAATTATTAATAATATTTCTGTCGTCTGTATTAAATAGTATAATTAGCTCTTTAATTCCGTCCTCTAAAGAAACTCCTGCCTTAAAGCCTTTTTTTTCAATTTTTCTATTACTAACAAAGTAATCTCTTTTGTCGGGATCTTTCTTATTTTTAATTATTTTAATTTGTAACTTTTTGATTTGTTTCTTAATTTTTTTTGCTAGCATAAGTTTACTTATATTTGCAGACGATAAACCTAGATTATAAATATTTGATTTTAGTTTGTTAAAATTATTAATAGCATAAACAATTCCGGCGACTACATCTCTTATATGTATAAAATTTCTTCTAAAATGCGGTTCAAAGATTTTTAATTTATTTGTTCTTACTGATTTATTAACAAAATTATTTACGAGTAAATCTGTTCTCATTCTGTAACTAAATCCAAAAACTGTAGCTAACCTGAAACAAATAAAATTTTTAGATTTAAGAACTTCATTTTCTGCATCACATTTTGTTCTGCCGTATAAAGAAATTGGTTTAAGTGGGCTATTTTCGTCACAAAATTTATTTTTTTCTCCAATACCGTAACCAGAGTTTGTGGTTAAAAAAATTATTTTATTTTTTGTTGAACATAATGATACAAGGCTTTTTATTGATTTGTAATTAATCGAGACTGCGTCTTTCTTTTTTTTATCGCATAGAGGCGCGCCGACAAGTGCAGCTAAAGGTATTACATATTCATTTTTTTTAATTAATTTTTTCATCAGCTTATTATTTCTCACATCTTTTTTTATTAACTTAAAGTTTTTGTGATAATAAAGATGATTAAGTGAGCCTTTGTCGTATTTCATTAAATCTACCACGGTAACATTGAAACCTAAATTAATTAGAGTTGTGCAAAGAACTGAACCAACATATCCACCGCCGCCAGTAATTAATATTTTTTTCATTATTTTATAAATCTGGAACTCTTATCCCTATTACTTAAAATTGGTTTTTTTATAGGCCAGTTAATTTTAATTTTTGGATCATTCCATTTATAACTTTTTTGTTTATCTGAGTCGATATATTTTCCTTTATAAGACCATTTATAATGGAAAACACAATTGCTTGATAAACACAAATAAGCATTGGCAAAATGTGGGGGTATTAATATTAAAGTCGGTTTTTCATGTTTTAGGATCCAGCTTTTGTATTTTAAGTAGTTTTTTGATTTTTTTTTCATATTTACAACAACAAAAAAAACTTTTCCATAAGTGCATGTTACCAATTTCCAAGACTTAAAATCACAATGTAGACCTCTTAAAACATTTTTTTTTGAGATTGAAAATTTATCATGATTAAATTTAATTTTTTGTAAAATACCTTTTTTCCAAGTTGTCCAATAAAAACCTCTTTTGTCTTTAAAAGTTGAATTTTTAATTACTTTAAGTTTAATCATAATTTTATTTTATTTAAAATCGAACAAATTTTTTTTATTCTTGATGCCTTCAAACTTGGATAGTTACCAATATAATAACCAAAGAAATGAACATGATCAACTTCTGGAAATTTATTTAAGTTTATTTTCTTCAAGAAAGTTTTTAAATATGGTTGTCTTAGTTGATTACCACCGCCGGCATTTCCTCTTCTAAATTCAATGTTGTATTTTTTTAAGGTTAATTCAAAACGATCTCTAAATTTAAAACTCTTGTTTTTTAAAATAACTGGAAATGCGTAATTCGAACTGCCATTAACTTCGTAATCAACCCTATATTTAGATGTGTCTAATAAATTCAAAAAAAGTTTTAAATTTTTTGTTCTTACCTTATTATTTTTATCAAGTCTCTTTAGCTGGTTAATACCAATCACGGCTCCAATTTCATTATTTCTAAAATTAAAAGTTGGATGTAAAAAAATAAATTGAGGTGATAATTTTGGATATTTTTTTATCATTTGTTTTTCAAATTTGGAATTTTTTGCCTCTCTTGACATGCCATGGGACCTAAAAATTCTTGCCAGTTCATAAATTTTTTTATTATTTGTGCAGATCATTCCACCTTCAATTGTAGACATGTGATGAGCATAATAAAAAGAGAAGTTAGATATTAAGCCAAATGTTCCTAATTTTTTCGTTTTAAATTTTGCTCCATGTGACTCGCATACATCTTCTACGAGGATAATCTTTTTTCTTTTGATTTCTTTTAAAAGTCTTTCTGACAAACTACTAAATCCTTGCACATGTGTAACAAAAACGGCAAGCGTATTTTTATTTATTTTACTTAAAACTTGATCTTGATTCATAGAAAGTGTTCTTGGATCTATATCGACAAATACAGGTTTAAAACCTGCCATTATCACTGAATTGATGTCAGAAACCCAAGTTAATGTTGGAACAATAATCTCTTTTTTAATAGGAGATAAACTTTTCAATATTAACATGCTTAATAAGTTTGCTGAAGATCCAGAATTTACAAAAACACTAAATTTAACACCAAGCCATTTTGACCATTTTTTTTCAAACTCAAGGACATTCTTTGATTGTGTTAGAATTAAGTTCTTTTTTTTTATTAATTTTCTAACAGCATCCATATCAGATTTAACAAAATTATTGTGCATTAGTGGATGATTAATCTTCATTTTTACCTTTTATTAATTGATCAAAAATTATTTCGCTTCCTGTAGATGTGAATTTAAATGGGATATTAATTAGTTTTTTATTTTTTTTAAGAAATTTTTTTCTTTCGTTTTTTCGCATATACATTAGTAAAAAACCACCACCACCAGCACCTAACAATTTACCTCCTAGAGCCCCACATCTAATCGCATCATCATAAATATCATTTATTTTTGAGTTTGTAATTAAACTACTAAGAGCCTTTTTTTCCATCCAAGCATCATTTAAAAGTCTTCCAAAATCATCAATATTGCCATGTTTTAATATTTGTTCACCTTCTTTAACATAATTTAATATTTTACTAATGTGTTTTTTCTTGACTGTTGTAAGTTTGCTTACATATTGATTTGCTATTTTGTGAGCAGTTCGATTAATGCCTGTGTAAATTAAAACAAGATTGTCATTTAATTTTTTAATATTTTTTTTTGAAGAAACTCTTTCAACATTAATCGAATTATTTTTATTAAATAAAATCTTATTAAAACCTCCATAAGAAGCTGAAGTCTGATCTTGTGAACCTACTACTTCTCTCATTATATTTTGTTCAAAATTAATACTCTTTTTCGCTAACTCTGCTCTTGTTAATTTAATATTTTTAATTTTGCATAAAGCTTGCATCAGTCCAACAGTAAAAGATGAGCTAGAACCCATTCCGCTTCTTGCAGGTAAATCTCCATAATAATGAATTTCTAAGCCTTGTTTAATATTTAAATGTTTTAGGAGATGTCTCACAGCTTTGTGATTTATTTCATTAATTTTTTTTACATTCTCAATTTTTCTCCATACTATTCTATATTTTTGTTTGAAATAACCTGGTGAAAAACGACAAGTAATATAAATATACTTATCAATTGTTGAAGATAATACAGCACCTCCATTTTTTTCATACCATGAGGGGTAATCGCTACCACCTCCAAAAAATGATATTCGATATGGGGTTTTTGTAATAATCATGTTTTACTTTTCGCTATAATAGTCTCCATACTCAACTAGAATTGTACTTTTGCCATCTTTCCTCTCTATTGCTTTCTTGTAGGATGGAAATATATCTGTTGGTTCCTCAAGTCTAATGATTTCTACTGTGCTTAAAACTTTTTTAAATACTTCGGTAAAATCTCCTATGTGCTGATGTTGAGGATGTAATGGTCTTTGTGAACCAATTGATGTTCTTATAATTACTTTGGTTTTAAATTGGCCTTGTGACATTATATTAAATTTATCCAAATGACTTACTAACTGATTGGTTGCTAGTAAAAGAAAATTCCATCTCGGAAATATACTTACAGGAACATATCCGTTTAAAGCTAACCCGTTGCTTATTCCTAATTGCATTTCTTCAGCAACAGGTAATTCATAGAGTTTATTTTTTGGTATACTTTTTAAAGTATTTGTCATCGCAGTGCCTGGATATTCAACTGCTTGTCCAAGAAATATAGTTCTTGGATCTTTACTTAAATAAGTCATTGATTTAGTTAATTCATCAGCGTATTTCATAAATTAAAATTGTATCCTTTTGCCTGCACCAGCATGCGGCCACTTAGAATTGTAACTATAAAAAGTGACAAATTTATCTTTAGAACCTTCAAAACTTAACTTTTTTTGCTGCCATGTTTTTCTAGTATCTGTGCAAACAGACATTGAATTATCCTCTATAACAAAATGAATTGGTAAATCAAAATTTCTGCTATATTTAATACACTCATGGGCTATACCAGTTTCTGATGTCATCTCTCCCATAAAGCAATAAACCATTGTATTTTTTTCTTTCCTAAGCTTTAAAGACATTGCCGTACCAACTGCTATAGGAATAGAGCCTCCGACTAATGCTGATGAATATATTTTGTATTCAGGAAAACATAAAGATATAGATCTGCCTGACAAAATTTCTTCTTTAATTTTCTCTTTTGGGACCCCTTTAAGAAGACATTGGTAGTGTGATCTCCAGCTACAAAAAATCCAATCTTGCTTATTAACTTTTTTAAAAATTTCTATTATTTTTTCTTCATTGCCTTGATAAAGATGAACTGGAGCTCTTATTTTGCCTTGATTAAATAAAGATGCAATTTCCTCCTCAAATTTTACTAAATCCTTTTTATTCATTTTATCTTCTTTTTTTTACTTTTATTGTTTTAATTTTATTTACTATTTCCAAAGCTGAAGGCGGAAAATTACTGGTCTCAAGTGTATATCCTGCAGATTTATCTTTTAATCCCAAAACGTAAACCTTCTTATTAGTCTGCTCATTTATTTTATGAGCTAAAGTTCTAATGATGCCATCAACATAATCATTATCAGTCATAAGAACACCATATTTAGAACTTTTAATCATGCTTATCCATTTTTTTTTCAAGACAAAAGGTTTTAATTCATATAAATGAATTATTCCAACTTTATAACCATTCTTATTTAAATAATTTTTTGCTTTTTCTGCCTCAAAGCGAGTTACTGATATCGGCATTAAAATAATATCAAGATTCTTTTGTAAAGTGTTTTTAAACTCTATTTTATTTTCATAACTTTTTCTATGTTCTGACACATAAAAAACGTCGTCCGACTTCATAAATTTTTTATAAGTATTTTTGTATTCGTTTTTTGTCATTGGGGAATAAATTTTAATCCCTGGCATTTTGAAAAATATTGAAATATGACTTGATGTAGAGACTGGCCCCAACCCACCTTCGTTTGAAAGACCTCTAATAAACATTGGTGCTGGTTTATTCCAAATTTCTTTAGACTTGCATGCATAATTAACTATAAAAATACAATTCAACCAGTTATAACCTTGATATCTTATTATATAGAATGGTCTCCTTCCAACTAGTGCTGCACCAGTTACCATTCCGCCATTAGCGACATCTGCCATTGGTAATTCAATCACGCCATCTTTTTCATAAAGTTTTGGCAAGGTTCCGGCTACCCAACCAACACCTGTTAAATTTTGTCCAAAAACCTGACCTTTAAATTTTTTTAAATGTTTAAAAGTTATTTGTTTAATTACTTCTCTAAGCGTTGTTTCCATAAACTTTCGACTCTTTTTTTAATATTTTTGTGAATATTTTCTGCTTTTTTTCCTAAATATTTTTTTTCAATTGTAAATCTATCTCCTTTTACTTCTTCATCAACACCAGCACCTGAATGCCAGAAAAGTCTCTTTGTATTCACGTTGATAAAAATAGGTCTTTTAAATAAGTTTTTCTTTAGTACTGAAAAAATATTTTTTGGTTGGTCGTCAATATCGTAAGATTCTAATTTAAAGGCTTTTGCTACATCTTTTGCTTTCCAATCTCTTCTATCTTTTTTTTTTGTTAATACCGCATAATTATTATCCTCAACTACAAAAAGGATAGGTAGTTCCTTTTTGGCAGCCCAGCTTAAAGAAGCTAAAACATAATCCTCTTCGACCGATGCATCGCCTAAAAAAACAATCGTGGGTTTTCTTGATGAAAAACAGGCCCCAACACCCATACATGCATTGCTTCCCATAAGCCCTTCATGACCAAACATGTTAATTTTGCTTGAACTTATTGACAGTGAGCCTCCCATGCCTCTGGTACATCCGGTTTTTTTTCCTAAAAGTTCGTCGATTAATTCAACAATATTTCCACCAAAAGCTAGATATATTGAATGGCCTCTATGTTGTCCAAAGATTAGAGGTTTATATTTTTTATCTTTTATTAACTGAGCAATTGATGATGGCACATACTCTTGCCCAGCTGATAAATAAACTGGAAAATTGATAATTTTTTCATTAACTCTTTTAAAAACTTCATTTTCAAAATTTCTACATAATGAAGCCTTTTCAAACGTTTTTAGACGGTAATTTTTATCTGACAATTTAGTCTCCAAGTAGTTTTCTTTTCAATTTAATTCCAGTTGTGGTTTTAATATTATCTACTGCATTTTGACCAAATTTTTCTTTTATTAAATTTAAATATTTTTCATTAGTATGATATTTCATCCAAGCTTCATCTCTAAATTTAAGTATCTGTCCAGCAGAAAGTTTTGATGTTGATAAATTTTGTGTATCATATGAGTGTTGGCTGTAGCCAGAATAAGTAGATGGAAGTTCAATGCCATTTTTTCTTGCTTCTAAAAAAAGAGGACTTCCTGGATATGCCATTGCAGAGTAAAAATTTACCATTTCTGAGTTTGTTTCTTCAGCAAAATCGTATGTAAACTTTAAACTTTTCTCTGTATCCTCTGGCAAGCCAAAAATATAGTTTGCTGCTACGTTTATTCCAGAGTCTCTAATTCCATTAATAACATCTATAATTTTAACTTCTTTATAGGAGTCTTTGTGTACCTCTTTTCTTAAAACTGTATCTGGATTTTCTATTCCAAGACCAAGCCAATTTACTCCTGCTTTTTTCAATTTTTCTAAATATTGTGGCTTACATGTATCAATTCTTGAGTAAGCCCAAATATTAAAACCATAATTTCTCTCAATTAATAAATCACATATCTTCATAAAATGGTTTGGATTAAGTACAAAAAGTTCATCTGCAATTTT
>MDSV01089391.1_pt1 | contig 13512 bp, 11 predicted proteins | sample 810851 | NCBI WGS metagenome assembly MDSV01 (sample SAMN05326640, study PRJNA326480) | marine metagenome | isolation source: seawater | place: Atlantic Ocean: North East | collected 2012 | reverse complement strand
TTTAACTTTAGCATTTGAAGCACACTTATAATCATAGTAACTATCACCGATAAAATATGTATCTTTTTTTTTAAAATTAAAAAATTTCATAATTTTAAAAAGTCCAGATGGGTTAGGTTTGCCTTTTCTAACATCATCAGATGTAACGATAAAATCAAATATTTTATATTTTGATATAATTGTATTAGTTCTCTTTGAATCTTTAGATGTAAAAATTGCAAGTTTTGAGTTAACTTTAAGTTTTTTTAATATTCTCAAATTTCCATTATTAATTTTAATCTTTTTAAGATTTTGACTCGAAAAAAAAATATAATTTTTCTTAATTAATTGAATATCTTTTTTAACACCCATATTTTTCATTATTTTTTCAAAAGGTAAACCAATATATTTTTTGTAGTCTTTAAAATTAAGTCTAATATTTAAATTTTCAGATGTTTTTTTTAATGCCTTTTTCATATTAGGCAATGAGTCTATTAACACACCATCTAAATCAAAAATAAATAATTTTTTTTTTTTACACATGATAAAATTTAATTTTTTTATTCAAGGCAGATGATATTAAATTTTGTTTATTATCAATTTCATATACCATAAAATTTTTTTTAAGCTTAATAAAATCATAAACTAATGTTGATGTTGATGAAATTAGCACTTTATTAAATCTTTTGTCTTTAATTGATGTAATTATTTTTAAATTTTCAGTGCTATAAATATTAATCTTATTTTTTGGATGAAATTTAAAATAAAATACATCATTATTAAGAGGGTTATTTAATTTCTTATTTTTAATTTTTTCATAAATTATCTTTGCATCATGGGTACCAGTCAAAACTAAGATGTGGTTTTTGCCTTTTTTAGTTTTTTTTGAAATACATTGATTGGATATATTAGAATTTTTTTTACTTACTAATTTAAATTTAATATTCTTAAATTTGAGTTGTTTTTTATAATCTTTAAGTGATTGTGAATTAAAACTTATTATTTCATCAGGTAAATAATTCTTATTTAACTTGTTTTTTATTAATATATCAAACCACATTAATTTATCTGAAAAGATACCATGCTGGTAACCTGTAATTTTGACTCTTTTTAAATTTGTCTTAATTAAATTGATTAAATAAAAACCAAAACTATATTCAAATAAATATAATCTAAATCTACTTATTTCGTTTTTTTTTAATAACACCAATAAAGTATTATCGTATATAAAAAGTTTAGCTCTATTAATGGCACTTGCAATTAAATAGCTTGAGTAAAATATTGATAAATCAATACCTTTTACCACAAATTTCAATTTTGACTTTTTTACCAAAAATAAAAGTTTAAATGATTTTAACAAACTTAAGAAAAGACTTTTAAAACTTATATAAGATTCTACGTGAACTAAATTTTTTTCATCATTTTTTATAATTTTGAGAATGTCTAAAAATGAGTGATTTAAATGAGTTTCATCAGTTAATAAAAAATTGTATTTTAAGATTTCTTCTTTTTTAAAAAAATTCTCTTTTCCATCTTTAAAAAAAATTGGTTTAATGGAAATACAAGCTTCGTGATGCTTTTTTAAAAATTTTTTGTTTTTTTTGAATATTTTTAGAAAAATTAGTAAAAAAAATGTTTTTAAATAAAATTTAAATATTTTAAAAATTGCAAGATCAATTCTAGATTTCTTTGTTAATTTATTTAAATTTTGTATTTTTGAAAAATTATCCAAAAATATTTGTTGAGTAAAATAATCATCAGTAATTAAACTTACTTCTTTAAAACCTAATTTTTTGATGACATGTTTTACAACCATCATATTTATTATAAGATCAATATTCTTGATTTTGTCATTTCGAAGATTGAATATCTCAAGTTCAAAAAAAAAATTTATTTTTTTTTGTGACTCTAAAACTTTATTTTTAAGTGAATTTACAATTTCATCTTTAAACTTTTTGAAATAAAGATTTTGATATTTTTTAAATATAATTTTTTTTGAATATAAAGAATTAACATGCCCATCACCAATATTAATATAAAATGTGTCTTTTTCAGTGAGGTCTATATTTTCTTTAGAATTGATAATAATTATTTTTTTTTTCATTTTGTCTATCTGCCTAAAATACTAAATTTTACTCGTTTGTAAAATTTATAAGCAAAATTTGGTAAGACACGTCTTAAAAAAAATTTATCTTTAGATTTTACTTTTAATGAAATTTTTTTTATTTTATCTAATTCATTTGCAATCTTTTGATTTGACTTATCAAGTCTCTGTAAAAGCAAAAAATGAATATGATTTTGCATCCAAGATGTTTTTGATTTTAAGATTTTCCATTTATAATCAAAAGGATAGTTGTTCATTTCCACAGGATAACCAACTGTATCTTTATAATATCTATTCACACACAAGAAAAATCCTCTAAGAGGTGTCAATCTTTGAATTAATTCAAAATACTCCTTGATAACTTCATGAGTCATTTCCATCATCGATCTTACATTTATAAAAAAATTAATTTGAATGTCAGGAAGTTTTTCCCAAGGGCATAATATTATAATATCACTTTTTTTAATATCATCTTTAGTTATAGTTTCATTTTTAATATCTTTGCTAACAAAAAATTTTTTTTGTGGAAATATCTTTTTTAAATAATAAAAGCTCATAAAATTTGCCTCTGGTAAATCAATTAAAATTACTTTTGAATTATATAATTTTATTAATTTACTTATCATGGAGCCATAAGCGGGCCCAATTTCACAAATAATGTCTGATTTTTTAAGTTTAATTTTTTTTTGTATTTCGTGGACGAATTTTACATGAAATAGCTCATGTGCTGTGAAGTAATATGAACTATCTTTGAATGATTTATCTGAATTTCCAATATTTTTTTTTAACAACATTTTATATAAAAATGATTTTCCACATTCTTTTTTTATTTTAGCTAATAAATGTAGAGTTTTTTTTTTTGTATAAAATTTATCATCCATCCCTTCGGATAATCCATTATTACGGAAATTTTTAAGTTTATCTTTTTTGAATAATTTTATTTTACTTTTATTGTTATATAGCCAATGATTGCTTTGATAGACTTTTTTATAACATTTTATGCTATAATTAAAGTTGGTAACAATCTCATTTGATATATCAGTCTTTTTTTTCATGAGTGTAATTTATTTTTTTCATGAGTATAATTTCAATAATTTGTCTTTTTTCATAAATCTTTTTGCTTTTTTAAGATCTTCTTTAATGTCAACTGAAAAACTATTTCCTTTTAGATTTACTGTTTTTATCTGCATACCCATTTCAAGTGCCCTCATTAACTCAATTCCTTCAATTTTTTCTAACCTAGTTTGTTTATGACAACTAAATTTTTTTAGTGCTTTTGGTAGAAAAGAAATTATTGATAAATGTTTAAGATAATAGTCTGAATTTTTAGTGAAGTTATGGGGAACCTTACTTCTAGACAAATACATGACTTTGTTTTTTTTATCAGAAATTACCTTAACAATATTATAGCTCGATATATTTTTAAATTTTAATGTAGGTAAAATAATATCTGTTTTTATATTTTTTGAGTGAAAATCAATTACCTGATCTATTTGACTTGGGGATATTAGTGGTTCATCACCTTGAATATCAATTATTAAATCAAATTTTTTATTAATCTTTTTGTATGCTTCATGAATTCTCTCTGTACCATTTTTATGCTTTTTAGATGTAAGTATTGCTTTAGCATTATATTTCTTAGCTAGATCAAGAATTTTTTTATCATCACAACAAATTATCAAATCATCAAGTTTTTTAGATAATTTTGCGCGTCTGTATGTGTGAATAATCAGTGGGAGTTTATTAATTTTTATTAAAGGCTTTCTTGGTAATCTAGTTGAGGATAATCTTGTTGGTATTAGACCAATTACTTTTTTTTTCATTTAGATTTTTTTAATTCATGATCCATCATTATCTTAATGATTTTATTTAAATCGTATTGAATCTTAAAATTCATCTTTTTTTGTATTTTTGTGGTATCACCAATTAAAATGCTTGTTTTGGAAGGACGAATAAACTTTTTATTTATCTTTAAATGCTTTTTATAGTTAAGACCTACATACTTAAAACATTTTTCGGCAAACTCTTTCACTGAATGAGCTTTACCAGTTGCAATTATAAACACATCAGGTTTATTTGTTTGCATTAATTTTTGAACAAAACTCACATACTCTTTTGCATATCCCCAGTCTATTTTAGCAGTGATATCCCCTAGTTCTAAAAATTTTCTTCTTTTTTGGTATATTTCACATACATGCTTAACTATTTTTGTGGTCACATATTCTTCTGATCTTCTTGGAGATTCATGATTGTAAAAAATAGCATTATAAATTTTTAAATCATAAAGTTTTCTATAAAGATTACATAAGTAATAGCAGGTAACTTTGGATATTGCATAAACACTTTGTGGATTAAAAGGTGTTTTTTCATTCTGTTTTTTTTTATTAGTAATTCCGAACATGTTAGATGATAAAGGATGGAAATATTTTATTTTTTTCTTTAAATTTCTAATAGTCTCTAAAATATTAACTAATGAATGAGCAGTTGTAATTAATGAATAGCTCGGAATGGAAAAGCTCCAGCCAACATGATCCTGGTCAGCAAAATTATAAATTTCATTTGGTTGCAGATTTGTAATAACATTTTGAATTGATGAATGGTCATTTAGATCACCTCTTACTAAGAAAAATTTTTTTTCATATATTTTTTTATTTTCGATAATTTTTTTTAAATTTTTTGTATTTCCAGTTGCTGATTTTCTAATTAATGCATAAACTTTATAATTCTTTTTTAACAGCAATTCGCACATGTAAGAACCATCTTGACCTGTGGAGCCTAAAACTAGAGCTGTTTTCATAAAAGATAATTTTTTAATTTTGTTTTATTAATACTTTAATATAGTTACTTTTTTTACAGTCAATTAATTAAATATTTAAAAAAACTAGTTACTTATAATTTAAATTTTTATAACTAATTTCAAATTTTAAAAGTTAATTTAATAAAGTCTTTATGTCTTTATAATGACTAAATAAAGAATATAAACTGGCCTTTTTAAGACCATTTAAAATAATGTTTTTTTTATCATTTTTATCGGAATTAACTAACTTCATAACTTCATCAAACTTATTATTGAAATCTTCAATATCATTAATTTTATATAAAAAACCGTTTTTTTTATGCTCTATTATTTCTTTTGGACCATTATTGCAATTACTAGAAAAAACAATTTTTCTTGCAAACATTGACTCCAAGATTACAAATCCTGGGTCCTCCCAATTTGAAGTTAAAATAAAGAAAAGAGCTTTATGTAAATAAGGATAAATATTATTTTTTTTACCTAATAAAAATATTTTATTTTCTAAATTACTTTTTTTTACTAAATTATTTAATGCTGTTTTTTCTTCCCCTTCACCAATTAACAATAAATGTAATTCCGGATATCTTTGAGAAATAAATTTAAAATTATTAATTAGAAATTTAAAGTTTTTTTGTTTGCTTAATCTTCCAACTGAAACAATATATTTTTCACCATGAAGCTTATCGATGTTTTGCTTCATCTTTTTCTTTATATTTTTAACATTAATTACTGGATCTTTAACAACAAAAATTTTTTTCTCATCAAAAATTTTTTTTTTTATAAGCAAATTTTTTGTTAATAAAGTTGGACAAAAAATTTTATCAACTTTATTTCCAGAAATTTTCCATAAAAAAGATCGCCAAAAATTCAGTTTTGGTAAACCGGATATTCTTAAAATAAATTTTGTATCATAATTAAAAAAAATTAATAAAGTCAGAGGTATTGACGTTAATAAATGTATTATTAAAAATTTTGGATTATCTTTTTTAATTAACGAATGAAGCTTAAAAATTGAAAAAAAATAAGCAATAAGATAAGTCAGCCTACTTTTTAAAAAACCAAGTTTTGGTAAGTATTTAATATCTAGAGGTATGTTTAGATCAATTAAGTTAATTTTTAGATTAATTAGTTCTTTTTCAAAAATATTCCACTCTTTAAAAATATTTATTATTTTGCACTCGATTTTTTTTTTTGAAAATCTATTTAAAGAGTCAATTGAATTAAGAACAGCAGTAGTAGTTGCTACATTAGATATAAAGGGACACCAATAATATATATTCATTGATTAAACAAACATTACAGTAAATATAGTAATAAAAAAAATTATTTTTTTTTAACATTATTATTAATTATTTTCAAATTAATGAATATTTAATGAATAAACATTTTTTTCATGGTAATGATCAATTTTTTGCCTTAAAAATATTGCTTATTTATCAGACTTTTTAAAAATAAATTTTTTTTCAATATGATTAAAAAAAGATTAATAATTTTCATTCCAACTATCGAAGATGGAGGAGTTGAAAAAAATTTATTTATAGTTTCAAATTATTTAAAAGATAGAATAAGCGATTTAAGTTTAATCACTTCATCTAGAAAATTTAAAAGTAAATTTAACAAGAAAATAAAATTTATAACATTAAAATCAAGTTTTTTAGATAACATTGGAAGAAGAAAAAAATTTTTTATTTGTTTATACTTTCTTTTTTTACAAATATTAAAAAAAAGAAACTTAGTTGTTTTGTGTTTTCAGGGTAATGTTTACTGCACTTTATTATGCAAGTTGCTTGGAGTAAAAGTTATTATTAGATCAAATTCTGCACCTGAGGGGTGGTCTAAAAATATTTTAAAATCTTATTGTTTTAAATATATTTTGAGTTTAGCAGATAAAATTATCGTTAATAGTACAGATTTTAAAATTAAATTTAAAAAAAAATTCAATATTAATGCAACCTGTATCTACAATCCCTTGAATAAAAAAGAGATTATTAGAAAATCAAATATAAATTCAAATATTAAATTTGATAAAAAAAAAATTAACTTAATAAATGTTGGAAGATTAGTTGACCAAAAAGATCAAATTACACTTTTAAAAGCAGTCAATTTGATTAAAAAAAAAGTTAATTTTAGATTATTAATCGTTGGTAAAGGTGAAGAAAAAAACTATTTATTAAATTATATTAATAAAAATAATCTTTCTAATAATGTTCAATTAATTGGATATAAAAAAAATCCATATAATCTTATTAAATCTTCTGATATTTTTTTGTCAACATCGACTTATGAGGGCCTACCAAATGTTTTACTTGAAGCCCAAGTTTTGAAAACTTATATAATTTCAACAAATTGTCCTACTGGCCCACGAGAGATACTTCTTGACGGTAAGGCTGGAACATTAATTAATATAGGCGACTATCATAACTTATCAAAAATTTTAATTAATTTTTCTCAAAACAGAAAAAGATATTCTAAAAAAATTTTAGTTGGATACAAAAAATTACATAGGTTTGATTATGAAAAAAATTTGAAAAAGTATTATAGAGTGGTTAAATCTTTACTTTAAAATGAAATCAAAAATGTTAATCGCAAAAAAAAAGATAAACAACCTTCCAAAAATCACAATAATAACTGTGGTTTTAAACGGTGAAAAAACAATTGGTAGATGTATTCGTAGTGTTGCAAATCAAAACTATCCAAGAAAAAAAATTGAGCATGTTGTTATAGATGGTGGTTCAAAAGATAAAACACTATCGGTTATTAAAAAATATAAAAATGATTTAGCTTATTGGCATACAAAAGAAGATAAAGGTATTTATGATGCTATGAATGCAGGAATTAAAAAAAGTAAAGGGGAGATAATTGGTATTTTAAACTCTGATGATTATTTTAATAAAAATGCTTTAAAAAAAGTTTCGGGATATTTTAAAAAATATGAAATAGATTTTTTGTTTGGAAGTGTAAAAAAAAGTAGAATTTATCACAATTATTTTCCAAACAAAATATGGTTTACTTTTAATATTTATCCATCTCATTCTGTAAGTTTTTTTATAAGAAGAAAAGCCCAAAAAAAGCTTGGATATTACAATACAAGTTTTAAGTACTCAGCTGATAGAGACTTAGTTTATCGGATAATTAGAAAAAAACTCAAAGGAACTTCAACTAAAAAAAATGAAGTTTTGGGTACTTTTAGCTTAAGTGGGATTTCTTCTCGAGTAAATTATTTTGAAAAAATAACTGAAGAATTTAGAATTAGATTATCAAATAAAGAAAATTTATTAAAAACAGTATTAATTATGACTATTACTGTTATCTATCATTTTTTAAAAAAAACACAAAATAGGATTTTTAAAAAATGAAAATAGCATTTGTGCCCTCAACATTCCTACCTTGGGTAGGTGGAGCAGAAATTCAAACTCACAATACAGCTAACAAAATGGTAGAATTGGGTCATGAGGTCGATATTTTTTTGTTAAATAAAGTAAAAGTAAATAACAAAAAATATTCTACATTTTTTTTAAATAAGTTTTTAATAAATTTTGTTTATTTTATTAAATACTATCTAAATTTAGATTTATCTATTTTACTTAAAATTTATTTTAAAAAAATTTGTTTAAATAATAGATATCATGCCTGGCATTTTCATTCTGTAAATTTTAAAACTCTATTATATATTAAGATCTTAAAAAAATTAGATCAAAAAATATTTGTTACTTTTCAGGGAGCGGACATTCAAAAAGATTACGAAATTAAATACGGTTATAGGTTTGATCAAAAATATGAAAATTTATTAAAAGAAACATTAATATTAACAGATGGTGTTTTTGCTATATCTGAGAATATTATCAAAGATTTAAATGATTTCTCTTATCCAATAAAAAAAATTCATAAAATTCCAAACTCAATAGAAATTAAGAAGATAAAAAATTTAAAAAAAAATTCAAATAATAGCGATAAATTAAAGATTATTACTGTAGCTCGATTTTATGAAAAAAAAAAGGGACTTGATATTATCGAAAAAATTGCAAAAATATTTTTAGAAAATAAATTTAATTTTGAATGGACTTTGGTTGGAAGAAATTCAAAATTTTTACTTAAATCAAATTTTATAAATCAAAATAAAAGCTATTTTAATTTGGTTGATGAAATATCCAACTATGATGAAATATATTTTCCTCATTCAAAATTGATTAAACTTTATAAAAATCATGACGTTTACGTTAATCTTGCAAGAATAGAATCATTCGGGATTACAATCATTGAGTCATTAGCTGCAGATTTGCCTGTAATAAGTTTCAACACAAAAGGAGCAAATGAAATAGTTAAAGACAGAATAAATGGATTCATCATTGATAAATACGATCCTGCTATAATGTCAAATTTTATGATGTTTGAACTAAAGAATTATCTACTAAAAATAAAAATGGATGATGATGAAAAGCTAATGTATTACGACTTAGGAGTTAATGCTAAATTAACTTTAGAAATTTATAAAAGATAATATGATTAAAAAATTTATATATAAGTCAAAATATTTATTTTTTTTATTGCAAAAATATTGGTCTATTAGATACCTAATACAAATATTTTTAATCGATGTCGAAAAGTATTTTACTATAACCAAGAGCCAATCTAACAATGAAGAAAATATATTTATTACTATGTTATCTCAAAACGTAGAAAGCAAAAATTTTATTGAAATTGGATATCATTATCGAGAGTTAAATAGTGTTGGTTTGATCAAAAATGACTTTTCAGGCAAAGTTATAGATGCTGATATTGGAGTTAAAATGAACAGTTTTATAATGAAAAAAATAATTCAAAAATTAAAAAAAAAAGTAGAGGTAATAAATAGATTCATAGATTTAGAGAATCTCGATGACATATTTGATATGAATAAACTTGGATGTTTATCAATCGATATTGATGGAAATGATTTTTGGATTTTAAAAAAAATTTTATCAAAACAAATTTTTCCTGAAATTATAATAGTTGAATATAACGCTTCTTTTTTAGATTTAGAAATATCTGTTCCTTATGAAAAAAATTTTAATATTCGTAAAAAACATCCTAGTCTATGTTACCATGGAGCATCTTTATCTGCCTTTAATAAATTATTAGACAAAAATGAGTATTCTTTAGTAAAAGTGATTAATGGGACAAATGCTATTTTCGTAGATAAAAATTTACTTCAAAAGTCAAAATTAAAAAAATTTTTACCTTCAGAAATTTATGAAGAATGTCCATCAAGAAATAGAATGTGTAAAAATACTGCTCAAGAACAATTTCAAGAAATAAAATACTTGCCTTTAGAAAACGTTTAGATTTATTTAATAATAATTATTAGTTATAGTAAGATTTGAACCAGTCTATAAATAATTTTATGCCTTCGGCTGGTTTGATTGTGGGTGAATAATTAAGTAATTTCTTAGTCCATTTAAGACTCGATTGAGTTTTAATAACATCACCTTTTTGCAAAGGTAAGTATCTTTTTCTACTTTTTTTGTTTAAATTTTTTTCAATTAATTGAATAAATACATTAAGTTTTACTGGATTATTTCCACCTATATTTATAATTCTATATGGGCAATAACTTAATTTAGGATTTGGATTTTTTGAATCGTAAGATCTATCTTTTTTTGGGATTTTTTTCGATGCTAACAACACACAGTTAATTATATCATCTATATACGTAAAATCTCTCTCATGATTTCCATTGTTATAAATATCTATTTTTTCATTCTTCAAAATTTTTGAGGCAAATTTAAAAAGTGCCATATCAGGTCTGCCCCAAGGTCCATAAACTGTAAAAAATCTTAGTCCAGTTGTTGGAAGCCCATAAAGACTACTATAAGAATGAGCTATAAGTTCATTTGATCTTTTCGTTGCAGCATAAACGCTCATTGGATGACTGGCGGCATAGTCTTCTTTCAAAGGATAATTTTTGTTGTCACCATATACGCTGCTTGTGCTAGCATACAAAAAGTGTTTAACTTTTCTTTTATTTGAGTTTTCAATTAAATTAAAGAAACCTTTGATATTCACGTCTATATATTTTTCAGGGAATTTTAAAGAATATCTAACTCCTGCTTGAGCAGCTAAATGGATCACTTTATTAATATTATAATTTAAAAAAATTTTTTTAATCTTACTTTTATTTGTTATATCAACTTTTAAAAATTTAAATCTTTTCTGTTTTTTTAGTATTGAAAGTCTTTTTTTTTTTAAATTTACATCGTAATAATCGTCAAGATTATCAATACCTAAAACTTTTTTATTTGTTTTTAATAATTTCAAACAAGTGTGGAAACCTATAAATCCTGCTGATCCTGTGACTAAGTACATTTAATAAATCTTTTTTTTTCTATTTTTGTCTCTTAATTAATTAATATTTTTTAATAAATACTTCCAACTATTTTCTCCAGTCGATTTTGGATGTTTAATATATTGATTTGTAAAATTATTATAAGACTTTTTATCAAAATTTTTTTTTAGTTTTACTGTTTTTTTAAATCTATCAATATTTATTAGCTGAGATTTAAGCAAATATGCTAGATGAGTGATTTTTGCCCCTGGTCTAATTCTGTTTAAGTTATTTGACGTAAGAAATGTAATTGGCTTTTTAAACAATACTCCAAATGATACAGCAGTACTATAGTGCATAATGACGTGTTTACTCTCTCTTACCAGTTCAGCTGTCCTATTTAAATAGCAATCATACTCCTTATTAAAAAAATTTTTTTTTATTTTACTTTTTGGATGTAATGCAATTTTGATTTCACACTTATACTTTTTTTTTATTAAAAATAAAAATTTATTAATATCTAAATAAAATTTTTTATCTACTATTGGTTTTCTTTTTTTTATAAAAAAATCTGGATGACCAAAAAGATCTTGATCTAAATAAACAATATATTTTTTCTTACTTATTCTTTTTTTAATTCTTAATAAATCTATATAACGATTATAATCAAATGAATTTGAAAAAAGTTTTTTTTTGGCATTATCAATATAAGTTTTAAAATCTTGAGTATTTTTTCCTGTAATTATAACTGTATTTATATAATAAGAATTTATTAAATTAATTAATTTATTTTTAGTAAATCTTAGAAATACATTGTGAATATCAAAAGCTTTCTTAAGAGATGTCCTTTGATCTTTTTTTAATATTCTATTATTTGCATCAATATGATTATAAAGAATTGGCGGTTTAATACCTCCAGTATATTTTATAACTTTAATTTTGAAGTAAATTAAAATAAATTTAATGATTATCTCATTAAAGCTATTCCCTATATAATCAAATGCATAAGAATTTTTTTTATTTTTAATAAAATTAATTAATTCCTTAAATGAATTTATTTCAGTTACATCTAAATATTTTTTCTTTTTGTAAATTAAAATAGACCTATTTTTTAATAAATTTGAAAGATCTAAAATGGCAACTTTTTTTTTTGTTTTTAAGAATTTTACACCAAATCTTTCAAGGTCTCTTTTTTGAATCCTAGTAGAAGAAAGTATTAGAATATATTTTGACATAAAATTAATTCAAAATTTAAATAATTTATTTGAGTGTAACAATTTTATTAAATTTCTTTTTAAAATTTTGAACTCTATGAGCTACCATTATTATTGTTAAATTCCTTGAAGAATTAAATAATGTTTTTATTATTTTCATTTCTGTAAATTCATCAAGAGAACTTGTTGGTTCATCCATTACTAAAATTTCTGGCCTTTTATAAAGGGCTCTTGCAAGAGCTAATCGTTGTTTTTGACCGCCAGATAATTTCCTACCTCTATGACCTATTATTGTGTTTAAACCTTTTTGGAATTTTTTAATATCTTTGCTTAACTCTGACCGCTCTATTGCCCAGTCTAATGTATTTTCATCACATTCAGTATCTGAAAATACGATATTTTTTTTTATGCTATCATCCAATAAATAAATATCTTGTGGTATATATCCAATTTTTGAGTGAAAGTTTTGAATATCATTATTCACATCAGAATTATTAAATAATATCTTTCCACTTGTTGGTTTAAGAAGTCCCAAAAGTAAATTAACAATTGTAGATTTCCCAGAACCAGAGGGTCCTACAAATAAAACTCTATCTTTGTTTTTTATCGTAAAATTTAAATTATTAATTATTTTTTTGTTTTTATCATAAGAAAAATTAACATTTCTTAATCGCAAAGATTTAAATTTTTCTTTTTTAGAGACACTCATGGTATTTCGATTATCAATTTTTTTTCTCTTGTTTGCATTACTAAACTCTTTAAAAATTATTTTTTTTGATACATTTAGGAATCTTAAAGAATTAATATGAACAGAAATTAATGTAAAAACTGGAACTAACCTTAAAAGAGATAATGTGATTAATGTTAAAAAAGGTAAAATTTCAGTTATAGCATAATTTTTATAAACAAATATTACAAATATAGATAAAAGAATAATTATTGAAAATAATTCAATAACTAGTCTTGGAAAAGAATTGATGACTGTTAATATTTTTTTTTGTTTTTCACTTACTTTAATTGAATCTCCAAATATCTTGATGAACCAATTTTCTCTATTAAATAAAATTGTCTCTTTAATAGATCCTAATGCTTGATTTATACTTTTAGATGATTGAGC
>MDSV01040494.1_pt1 | contig 13512 bp, 16 predicted proteins | sample 810851 | NCBI WGS metagenome assembly MDSV01 (sample SAMN05326640, study PRJNA326480) | marine metagenome | isolation source: seawater | place: Atlantic Ocean: North East | collected 2012 | reverse complement strand
TTTTTCGAAAACAAATGGCAGGAAAAGCATTTAATAATACTGCATATTATGACTCCATTATTTCTGAGTGGTTTAATCAAAGTCTTGGCGTTAAATTTCCGGATAAGAAAACTTTTTTTGGAAAAAAATTAAATAAACTTAGATACGGTGAAAATCCACATCAAGAAAGTTCAATTTATACTAGCGGCCTAAAAGATAATAGTTTGAGTGTAAAAAAAATAAGTGGCAAAGATCTTAGCTATAATAATTATAATGATATTTACGCAACATTAGACATACTTCAATCTGAAAAAAAAATTCCAACAACTGTAATTACAAAACATGCAAATCCTTGCGGGGTTTCAAGCAATAGATCTCCTTTAATATCTTTTAAAAACTCTAAGGCTAGTGATCCAATTAGTTCCTTCGGAGGAGTCGTTGCATGTAATTTTAAAATTAATCTTAAATTGGCTTTAGAAATTCAAAAAACTTTCTTTGAAGTTCTTATGGCAAAAGGATTTGATAAAAATGCATTAAATTTACTTAAAAAGAAAAAAAATATGAGAATTATTGATATCTCAAAGATAACTGAAGACAAGAAAATTAAGATTAAATCGTTTGGCAATACTTTTATTTTACAAGATCGTGACTCTATTATTTTTAATAAAAAAAAGTTAAAATTTGTTACTAAAAGTAAGCCAACAAAGAATGATCTTAAAGAAATTGAATTTGCTTTTAGAATTTGTAAGTTTGTAAAATCAAATGCAATTGTAATTGTAAAAGATTTTTCAACAATCGGGATTGGAGCGGGACAGCAAAATAGGCTTGATAGTTGTAAAATCGCTATCCAAAAAGCAAAAATGTTTCAACCTATAAAGATGAAAAATTCAATAGCTGCTTCAGACGCTTTCTTTCCATTCGCTGATGGTCTTGAAACATTAATTAATTCAGGTGTTAGGATTATTGTGCAACCTGGAGGTTCTATTAAAGATACAGAGGTTATTAAGGCTGCAGATAAAGCAAAAATTAAAATGGTTTTTACTGGAGTAAGACATTTTAATCATTAATTAGATTTTATCTATTTTAGCCGCTAAAACAAAATCACTTTCCGCCAAACCTTTTATGGCATGTGTTGATATTTGAATTTTGGCGTAGCCCCACCCAAAATGAATATCTGGATGATGACCTTCAGCCTCTGCAATTTTACCGACCTCGATAACAAACTTTTCGCTACTCACATAGTCTTTAAATTTAAAAATCTTCTTTATGAAATAATTATTATCTTCATTTTGATCTACATCCCATCCATCTACCTTTTTTAAATATTTATGAATTTCAGATGTGTCGAAGGCTGGTATACCGCCTTTGCAAGGAATACATTTTTTATCAGCTAAATCAGTCATATTATCATTGGAGCGGGCAAAGGGATTCGAACCCTCGACCTTCTCGTTGGCAACGAGACGCTCTACCACTGAGCTATGCCCGCAAAATATAACAAGTATATTATAATAATTTGAATACGGTCAACCTTAATAAATTGTCACTATTCATAGACGATATTTTCGATTAATATTCATTATATGAAAAATTTTCCTGATAAAATTCCGGTTTTTCCGTTAAGTGGAGTAATCTATTTTCCTAAAACCAACCTTCCGCTGAATATATTTGAAGAAAGATATGTAAATTTAGTTAATGATGTTTTTAATAAGGACAAATTGATGGGGATGATTCAATCTAAAAGAAAAGAAGGAGATGTTTTTAATGTTGGGTGTTTGGGTAAAATTAGTGATTTTCAAAAACTTAAAGATGGTAAAATTTTAATCAATTTAACAGGAATTACTAGATTTGAAATTTTGACAGAAATTAAAAGTTCTAAATTATATAGAGAATTTAAAGTTGATTATAGTAAATTTGATCTGGATTTAAATCCTATATCACAAAAAATTAATACTGAAATTTTAATGAAAAAAGCTCAGACTTTTTTGAATAAAAATGGCCTTTTACTAAATTGGAATGAATTTGATAAATTAAAAGAAACTCAGAAAGTGGATACTTTAGCAATGATAGCTCCGATTACTAATGAGGAAAAACAAAAGCTTTTAGAGTCTGTTTCATTTGAAGAGAAAATTAAGTCTTTAGAGGATATTATAAACTTTTACTTGCATGAAGTTGAATTCAATAACGATACTTTGCAATAAGATATATTAATTTGAAGACTTGTTCATAGAGTCAAAAAAGTCAGCGTTATTTTTCGTATTCTTTAGTTTTGAAATCAAAAACTCTATTCCATCCATAGTTCCCATGGGACTTATAATCCTTCTTAACACGTTCATTTTTGATAAATCATCTTTTTCGAAGAGCAATTCTTCTCTTCGAGTTCCTGATCTAGTTATATCTAGAGCGGGATAAATTCTTTTATCTGCAACTTTTCTATCAAGAATTAGTTCAGAATTTCCTGTTCCTTTAAATTCTTCAAATATTACTTCGTCCATTCTGCTTCCAGTATCTATCAGTGCAGTAGAAATAATTGTTAAAGATCCACCCTCCTCTACATTTCTTGCAGCTCCAAAAAATCTTTTTGGTCGTTGAAGAGCATTTGCATCCACCCCTCCAGTTAATACCTTGCCTGAGCTCGGTATCACCGCATTGTATGCCCTGCCTAATCTAGTAATCGAGTCTAAAAGTATTACAACATCTTTTTTATGTTCAACTAATCTTTTAGCTTTTTCTATCACCATTTCAGCAACTGCAACGTGCCTGGAAGCTGGTTCATCAAAAGTTGAGGCAACAACTTCTCCTTTAACAGATCTTTGCATATCAGTAACTTCTTCAGGTCTTTCATCAATTAATAAAACCATTAAATAACATTCAGGGTGATTTGCTGTAATTGATTGAGCGATATTCTGTAAGATAATCGTTTTTCCTGCTCTTGGTGGAGATACAATTAAAGATCTTTGTCCTTTTCCAATAGGACTTACTAAATCTATTAGTCTAGCGGTGTTATCTGGTTTTTTTTCAACTTTAGTAGTCTCAACTTCTAATTTAATTCTTTCATTGGGATATAAAGGAGTTAAATTGTCAAAAGCGATTTTATTTTTACCTTTTTCAGGATCATCAAAATTAATTTTATTTACTTTTAACAAAGCAAAATATCGTTCAGCATCTTTTGGGCCTCGAATTTCACCTTCGACTGAATCACCGGTTCTTAGTCCAAATCTTCTAATTTGACTTGGGCTAACATAAATATCATCTGGTCCAGGTAAATAATTTGACTCTATTGCTCGTAAGAAACCAAAACCATCTTGTAATACCTCCAACACCCCTGTTGCTGTTATTTGTTCATTTTTTTCTGCTAATTTTTTTAAAATCGCAAATAATATTTCTTGTTTTCTTAAAGTACTTGGGTTTTCAATACCAAGTTTTTCAGCTTCACTAATAAGTTCTGCAGGATTTTTTTGCTTTAACTGTTGTAAATTCATGTGATTGTTGTTTAGGAAAGTAATAGAAATATATGTTTTTTTAAAAGAATTTCAACCCCTTTTAATTATAATGGTTTAAAAATTACAGTAAATATTACAACAATTAGTATAATCGTCGGAATTTCATTGTAAATTCTGAAAAATTTAGAAGTTTTTTGATTATTATCAACTGCAAAATCATTAAGATATTTGCCTAACGAAAAATGATAGTAAGTCAGTATAACAACAGAAACAGTTTTTACTTGCATCCATAATTCTGAAAAAGTTTGTAAACCTAGGCTATGAATAAGCAAAATACCAAAAAGCCAAGACAGCAACATGGCCGGCATCATAATATAATTGTAGAGTTTTCTTTCCATTTTTTTAAACACTTCTTTTTGAGAGTCGTGGTCTGCTTCGGAATGATAGACAAAAATTCTTGGTAAGTATAAGAGTCCTGCCATCCATGATATTACAGCAATTAAATGCAACGATTTAAATAGTAAATACAAATTCATATTTAATTTATAAATATTTAGTAACCAGTTTTTCAAACAGTTTTATGTGGTCCGGTTGAGCATTTAAGCAGGGAATTAAGTCAAAGTTTTTTCCTCCTTTTTTTAGGAAGCTTTCTCGTCCTTGGATGTTTATCTCCTCCAATGTTTCAACGCAGTCAGAAACAAATCCAGGACAAATAACTAATAAATTTTTTATCCCTTTATCAGGTAGGCTTTCTATAGTTTTATCTGTGTAAGGAGTTAACCACTCTTGAGGTCCAAATCTAGACTGGAAAGTAGTTTGAATTTCAATTTTGCTAAATTTTTCTTTCATTAATCTAGTAGTTTTTTGGCAATAGCATTGATAGGGATCACCTTTATCAAAATAAGATTTTGGAATGCCGTGGTAAGAAGATAGTATTAAGTCTGGCTTCCAGTTAATTTCCTTAATCTTATTTTCAATGCTGTTAATTAATGCGTCGATATACATAGGGTCGCTCTCATAATGAGGGATAATTTGCAAACTTGGTTGCCATCTCATCCCCATCAAAGATCTGTAAACTTCGTCACATACAGTTGCAGTTGTTGCTGCTGCATATTGAGGGTATAAAGGCAAAATTACTATATTTTCGCATCCGTCTTCCTTCAACTTGTAGAGTTTTGATTTTATACTTGGATTGCCGTATCTCATTGCAAAATCGACAAAAATTTTTTTGTTTGAAATGTTATTATTAAGTTTGGTAGCCTGCATTTTGGTAAAATACAATAAAGGTGACTCGTTCGTATCCTTTCGCCAAATCTTTTTATACGCATGGGCTGTTTTAGAGGGTCTAAAGGTTAAAATGAATATATTTAAAATAATTTGCCATAATATTGGATTTACTTCTATGACTCTTCTATCAGATAAAAATTCCTTCAGATATTTTCTTATATCCCACCAACTTGTAGAGTCGGGGGTTCCTAGGTTGACAAGTAAAATTCCAGTTTTACCGTATTTTATATTTGGGTGGTCTCTATTCATTTGTGATCTCTATAAAATTTTATTAATTTACTTACTTTATCAGGTTCTGTTTCAGGAAGTAAACCATGGCCTAAATTAAAAATATATGGAATATCTTTAAAGATTTTTATATATTTTGATGCCTCATTTAACATTTCTTTTTCTGATTTTAATAAAAATTTTGGATCAAGACCACCTTGCAATACTACGTTTTTTAAATGTTTTTTTGCCCACTGAACTTCTAGCTCATAATCTATGTTTAATCCATCTGGTTTAACTAATTTATTGAATATTTCATAATTTTTTTTTAACCCCTTTGGGAAGCAAATATTGGGGATTTTTTTATATTTACAAAATTCAATTATTTTTGCATTTGGAATAAAACAGTATTCACTTGTGTTGTCTGAGGGTATTAATCCTGCCCATGAATCAAAAATTTGCACGACATCTGCTCCTGCATTTATTTGATTTTCTAAATGTATACATAAATATTTTATTAATTTATTTTTAATTAATTCTATTTTAGATTTCTCTTTTATTAATTGATTAAAATTAAGTTTATTTTTATTTTTCTTAAGACCTAACATATAAACCATAAGTGTCCATGGAGCTCCAATGAAAGATATAAGAGATTTTTTATTGTCGAGCGCCTTTCTTGTTTTTTCAATTGCTTTATAAATAGGATTAAGTTTTTTTCTAAAATCTATTTCGTTATTGTCCTGGAATTTTTCGATTTTAAAATCGCTTAATTCAGGACCACGGTCTTTAATAAATTTTACTTCTTGTCCAAGAGCATATGGGACCATTAAAATATCTGAAAAAATGATAGCTGAGTCGACATCAAAACGCTTAACAGGTTGTAGTGTGATTTTTGAACTTAAGTCACTGTCTAAACAAAGTTTAACAAAATCTTGATTTTGTGATCTTATTTCTCTGAATTCAGGTAAATATCTTCCAGCTTGTCGCATAAACCATATAGCTTTACAAGTTGAGTTTTTTTCGATTAAAATTTTGTGTAAATGATTCATAAATACATATAATTTAATTATTTTACTTTAGAATTACTAGTAGGATTTGTTATTTACTAGTATAATTATTTATACATGTTTTATACAGCAGTTATTTAATAAATTATCAAGTTTAGGCTCAAAAAATCTCTAGTTTATTAAAAATATAAACAATGGTTTGATTATAATATTAACAATTAATAAAATGTTAGAATAGTGTTAATAAATGTTAATTACTTTTTTTTAATTTTATTAATAATGAATAAAACATGTTTATTAGAAAACTATTAACAGAGATATGAACGAAAAATACAATGTATATCTAGTATCAGATTCCACAGGAGAAACTTTAGATAGAATTTTTCTATCTTTAAAATCTCAATTTGCCAATTTTGACTATGACAAAAAAGAGTTTGTTTTTATAAGAACGGAGCAACAAATCGACAAGATTATTAAAGAGTGTTCAAAAGTTAAAAATTCAATAATTTTATATACAATTGTAGAAACTAAACTTGCAAAGTACATTTCTAATAAAAGCGAACAAAATCAAGTACCTTGCTTTGGCATTTTAGGAAATCTGATACTTAGTTTTTCTAAACTTTTAAACCAAAAAGCAATACACAAGCCTAGCGCTCAACATGTTTTGGATGAAGATTATTACAAAAGGATTGAAGCAATTCAATTTACCATGTCCCATGATGATGGCAAAAAGCTAGATGATATTGAAAATGCAGATATTGTTCTCCTCGGAGTAAGCAGAACTAGCAAGACGCCCACGTCTATTTATCTAGCTAATAGAGGTTACAAAACAATAAACATTCCATTAGTTTTGGATCATACAATCCCAGAAGTATTAAAACTAAAAAATAAAAAAACCAGTGTAATCGGACTTTTTGCAGATCCTGAAAGACTGGCTGATATAAGAAGAAATAGAGTGGCGATAATGAGAGAAAATAATGTTACAAAATATACTGACGTAAAAGCTATTAGAGACGAGGTAACTAAATCTAAGGAACTCTTTAAAAAAAATAATTGGCCCACAATTGATGTAACCCGAAAGTCGGTAGAAGAAACTGCTGCATCAATTTTAAAAATCTATGAGATACAAAAAAACAGATGAATATAATATTAGCATCTAAAAGTGGCGTAAGAAAAAAAATTTTAGATAATCATAAAATTACATCAAAAGTAGTAGTATCTAATGTAGACGAAGATCAAATTAAAGACTCACTTTTGGCAGAAGGAGCCTCCCCTTTAAATATTTCTAAAAGTTTAGCAGAGATAAAATCTTTAAGAGTTAGTAATAGATATCCAGATCAATTAGTTCTTGGAGCTGATAGCGTGATTTCACTTGATAATCAGCTAATTAACAAACCAAAGTCAAGGGAAGAAGCTTTTGAAATTCTTAAAAAATTAAATAATTCAAAACATTTTTTAATAAGCTCTGTGTGTATATCTAAAAATGGTGCGATGATATGGAATTATTCAGATAGTTCAGAGTTAAAAATGAAAAATTTGTCGGAAAGCGAGCTTAGAGATTATTTAAAAAAAATTAAAACCGAAATTCTGCTGGCTTATGGTGTTTATCAAATTGAAGCTGATGGCTTAAAACTTTTTGATTATGTAAAAGGAGACAAAGACTCTATTATGGGTCTACCCATTAAACAAATAATTAACTATATTAAAAGAGAACTAAAGTTATGAACGAAAAATCTTATGCAATTATTGGAAACCCTGTGTCTCATTCTTTATCTCCAATCCTACATAATTACTGGTTTAAAAAATATAAAATTAGGGCGAATTACTCGAAACTTAACCTAGAGGAAAAAGATATAGAGCAAGTTGTAAAAAAAATTAGAAATAAGGAGTTAATTGGCGTTAACGTAACTTTACCTTATAAACAAAAGATAGTCAGATTTATTGATCGTTTAATTAATGATGCCCAGCTTACTAACTCAGTGAATACAGTTTTCTTAGATAATAATAACAATTTGGTTGGTGAAAATACAGATGTGTTTGGCTTGCAGGCTGCTTATTTTAAAGAAATTACGAATGCAGAGAATAAGAAAGCTTTAGTTATAGGCGCAGGAGGAGTCTCGCCTTCTGTAATTTTTTCACTTAGAAAATCTAAAATACGAAATGTTTCAATAATTAATCGAACCCATGAAAAGTCTATTTTTTTAAAGAAAAATTTTAAATTTTTAAATATTTTAGAATGGAAGAATTTAAAAAAAGAAATTGCTGATTTCGACATAATAATTAACGCTACGAGTTTAGGACTAAAAGAAGGCAATGACTTTGAAATAAAATTTGATAATGTAAAGGACAGCTTAATCTATATTGACACAATTTATAATCCAATTGAGACGAAAACTTTGAAATTTCTAAAAGAAAATAAAATTAAAACATTTAATGGTTTAGACATGTTTATTTATCAAGGACAAAAATCATTTTACCTGTGGAATAAAATAAATCCTGAGATAGATGAAGAATTAGTCAATTTACTTAAGTCGAATATTTAATGATAAAAATAGGTTTAACAGGTTCTATAGCGTCTGGTAAAACAACAGCTAGTAAGATAATTTCAAGATATAATGGACCATTATTTAGTGCGGATAAAATTGTAAAAAAGCTATATGAACAATCAAAGTTTAGGTTGATAATATCAAAAACTTTTAAATTGGATATTAATGTAAACTTAAAACTACAAATAAAAAATAAAATCAAAAATGATAAAAATATTCTTAAAAGATTAGAAAAAATTATTCATCCTTTCGTAAGAAAAGAAATGCATTTTTTTGTAAAGAAATATCAGAATCAAAAAATTCTATTTTTTGAAATACCACTTCTTATAGAGAGTAAACTTATGAATTTTTTTGATACAATTATCTTTATTAAATCAAAAAAAAATTTGAGGCTTAAAAGATATAAATTAAAAGGAGGAAATGAATATTTTTTTAATTTGCTCAACAATCATCAGTTAAAAGATGTTAAAAAAACCAAGTTTTGTGATCATATTGTTGTTAACAATGGAAGCATTTTAGTTTTAAAAAAAAAATTACAAAATATAATTAAAATTTATGCTTGAAATATTTTTAGATACAGAGACAACCGGTATATCTGCCAAAGAAGGTCACAAAATTGTTGAAATTGCCTGTATTGAAACCAAAGATCTAATTCCAACAAACAATATTTTTCATAAAATTATTAATCCTCAGCGGAACGTGCCAGATCAAGCTTTTAAAATCCATGGTTTCTCAACCGAATTTTTAAAGGACAAAGTTACATTTGATAAAATTGCAGATGAGTTTTTAAATTTTGTTAAAGGAAAAAAAATAATAATTCATAATGCAATGTTTGATTTAGGATTTTTAAACCACGAGCTCTCTTTGATAAAAAAGGGATTAGTAGATAGCAAAAATGTTATAGACTCATTAGATGTTGCTAGAAATAAGTTTCCAGGGGCATCCAATTCCTTAGATGCATTATGTAAAAGATTTAATATTGATCTGACTAGGAGAAAAAAACATAACGCATTATTAGATTGCGAATTATTAAGAGAAGTTTATATAAATCTTTTAGATGCAAAAGAACCTAAATTTAATTTATCTCCTTCAAGTCACGATAAATTTAATTCGTTGAATATTAACAAAATATATAACAAGAAAGTTGTTGAGATTTCTGAAAATGAGTCGAAATTACATAAGGAATTTTTAAAGTCTGAATTAAAAAAAAATTTTTATTGAATTTTTTTGAGATTTAAAAGTTTCTGAAAATCTACTGCACTGCTTATTTTTATATCTTTAAATCCCGAGTTTTCAAAAACATAAATAAAAATCTTTCTTAATTGAGGATAAATTTCTGTTGGTACTTTTACTAAGATTATTTGTTCTATTTCTTTTTTATCCAACCTATTAGAAATTTCAATTATTGTTGAAAAAACTATTTTTGTGTTTATTGCCTTTAGCTCTTTTCTTATGGGAATAAGTTTTAAGGTAGTTTTGACGTCAATAATTTTCTCTTCTATTTGATTGCTTTTTATATCAATATTTATTTTATAATTTGAAATGTCTTTAGCTAGGGTAAAAAAAGTCTTTGGACTCGGTATTCCAAAAGCTAACTCATTTATATATTTACCTATTATCTTATAACTCATCTTTTTTTTCTTCAATAATTTCTCCATCAAGAGTTTTATTTTTATCGTATTGTGTTTTCCTATATTTTTTTTTAATTAATAGTTTAATTAATAGTTTTCTTGTAAATGGAACTAAGATTAAGAAGCCTACGGCATCTGTTAAAAAACCAGGTATGATTAATAGAAGCGCAGCGAAAGCAATAGACGCTCCAGAAATCATTTCATAAACAGGAGTTATATTTTCATATAAATTTGAGATACCTTTTTGCAAAGTTTTAATTCCTTCTATTTTTGCAAAATATATCCCAATAATAGCAGTTATAAAAATCATGAAGATGGTGTTTAAAGCTCCAATTTTTGAGCCTATTTTTATCATTAGAAAAATTTCCAATACTGGCAGGCCAATAAATATTAAAAAAAATGAGTTCATTTGTCTGATACAAAATTATAATATTAATGTATATTTATCAAATTATGAGTAATAATTTTGGCTATATAGATATTATTTTACTAGGCATGATCGCAGGATTTATAATTTTGCGATTAAGAAGTATTCTCGGAAGAAAAACTGGTCACGAGACGAAGGTCTACCCTACATTTTCTGAGAAAAAATTTAATATTCCTAAAAATGAGGTAAAACCGGTAAAACAAAATCACGAGGTATTGGAGGGTAAAGATAAAAAAGAATTCTTGAAAGGTGCTGAAATAGCTTATGAAACAATTCTTACCTCTTTCGCAAAAGGCGACAATACAAAACTTAAGACACTTCTAACATCTAGTATGGCAAAGAATTTTGTTGAAGCTATAGAAGCAAGAAATAAAGAAAACATAAAATCGGATTTCACTTTTATTGGAGTTAAGGAGTCTAATGTAGAAAAGTATGAGAAAATTAAAGATGATCTTTTTGCCACTGTGAAATTTGTTGCTGAAGTAATTTCATCAAAAAAAGATCAAAATGGAAAAGTAATAGAAGGCAATCCTGATAAAATTAAATTTGTAACAGACGTTTGGAAGTTCACTAAAAATATAAGAAATAGTAGTCCTAATTGGTACCTCTCTGAAATTTCTAGCCAGTGATAAAAAAAAAAGATCTTTCACAAGATGATAAAATCGTTTGGGAGAAATATACACAAAATCCATCTAATATTTATGATAAGGAAAAAGATGTCTCTTTTAATGTCACTAGAAAAAATCGATATAAATTTGATTTACATGGATTTACCTTACAAGAAGCAAATACAAAAATTAGAGAATTAATATTTTTTTGTGTAAAAAACAAATATAAAGAAATAATATTAATTACTGGTAAAGGATTACATTCTACTAGTGATAAAGATTCATATGTATCGAAAGATTTTAGTAAATTGAAATTTTCTGTTCCAGAATTTATTAAAACTAATAATGAGCTTAACGAACTCGTTATTTCAATTTCTGTTGCTAATCCTAAAGATGGTGGTGAGGGAGCGGTGCTTATTAGATTGAAAAATTTATAGAATAAATTTTGATAAGTCAGTATCTTTGACTAAGGTACCGAGGTTATCATTTACATATTTTTTATCAATTGTAATTGTCTCTCCAGCTTTATCAGTTGCATTAAAACTAATATCATCTAAGACTTTTTCAATAATTGTATGAAGTCTTCTAGCTCCAATATTTTCTACAGAAGAATTAACTTCAGCTGAAATTTTAGCTAATGTATCTATACCATCATCTGTAAATTTAAGACTTACATTTTCTGTTTTTAGGAGTTCTTTATATTGCTTTATCAAACTATTATCTGGCTCTTTAAGAATTCTTTTAAAATCCTCTTCATTTAGAGCATTTAACTCTACTCTAATTGGCAATCTTCCTTGCAGTTCCGGTAAAAGATCTGAAGGTTTTGCTAATTGGAAAGCACCAGATGCAATAAATAAAATATGATCGGTCTTTATTGGTCCATGTTTGGTACTAACTGTAGTTCCCTCTATTAAAGGCAATAAATCTCTTTGAACACCTTCTCTTGATACATCGCCACCAACCCTATCACTTCTTGCTGAGACTTTATCTATCTCATCTAAAAAAACTATACCATTTTCTTCAGTTGCTTTTTTAGCTTCTTTAATTATTTTGTCCTCCTCAATCATCTTATCAGATTCTTGAGCTACTAGAATATCGTGAGACTCTTTAACAGTCATTTTCTTTTTCTTGCCTTTTTTGTTTCCCATTGATTTTCCAAGGATATCTCCAAGATTTACCATTCCAACATTTCCTCCTGGCATGCCTGGGATTTCAAAACTTTGGAGGCCAGAAGATGTATTCTGAACTTCAATTTCAATTTCATTATCATCAAGATCCCCATTTCTTAATCTTTTTCTGAAGCTTTCTCTAGTCGCTACGCTGGCTTTGTTCCCCACTAAAGCATCCAAAACTTTCTCCTCAGCTTTTAATTCTGCTGTAGCTTTTACCTCTTTTCTTTTTTTCTCTCTCTCCATTGCGATAGCAATTTCAATTAAATCTCTTATAATTTGTTCAACGTCTCTACCAACGTAACCTACTTCAGTAAATCTTGTTGCTTCAACCTTTATAAAAGGTGCTTCGGCTAATTTTGATAATCTTCTTGAAATCTCAGTTTTTCCAACTCCTGTTGGTCCGATCATAAGTATGTTTTTTGGCAGAACTTCGTCCCTCATTTCATCTGAAAGAGCTTGCCTTCTCCATCTATTTCTTAACGCTACAGCCACTGCCTTTTTAGCTTCTTTTTGTCCTATTACGTATCTATCTAATTCAGAAACAATTTCTCTCGGTGACAAAGCACTTACTTTTGAGTTATCTTTTGTTTTATTTTTAACAACATTTAAGTTAGCTATTTTATTTGATTTAATCATTTTAAACTTTTTCTACAGTAATATTATTATTGGTAAAAACACAAATATCTGATGCAACTTTTATAGATTTTCTAGCAATATCTTCAGCTTTCATTTCGGTCTCGATTAATACTTTAGCTGCTGCTAAAGCGTAATTACCACCAGAACCAATACCGATTATTCCATCTTCTGGTTCTAATACATCACCTGTTCCAGAAATTATAAAGCTGTGTTTCTTATCAGCTACAGCCATCAAAGCTTCTAATCTTCTCAAAAATTTATCACTTCTCCAATCTTTTGCCAACTCAACGGCTGCTCTTTGTAAATTTCCCGCATGTTTTTCTAGCTTTGCTTCAAGCCTTTCAAACAACGTCAAGGCATCTGCAGTAGAACCAGCGAAGCCAGCAATTACACCTCTACTTTCAATCTTACGAACTTTTTTTGCTTTGCTTTTTAATACTGTATTACCTAAACTAACCTGTCCATCGCCAGCAACTACAGTTTCTCCATTCTTTCTAAGCAAGACAATCGTTGTTCCATGCCATTTTTCAGCTGTATTCATGATATTATATGTGGAGATTAATTTTGGATCT
>MDSV01238154.1_pt1 | contig 13514 bp, 9 predicted proteins | sample 810851 | NCBI WGS metagenome assembly MDSV01 (sample SAMN05326640, study PRJNA326480) | marine metagenome | isolation source: seawater | place: Atlantic Ocean: North East | collected 2012 | reverse complement strand
GTTGATGACTTCCACGTCAACAGTTACTGTATCTCCAGGATTCTTAGCTGCGGTATTGAACGTGATGTTTTCAATTGCTAGGTTTGGTATCGGTGCACTCCAATTTGTCCATACTTCTAGAGTCCAATTAGAATTGCCAGACCACTGAGAAACGTTGATGAAATATGTTCCTGGTTGATTTTCAAAATCACTATCTATTGAGGTCACCTTTTCCGGATTGGAGATGAGGGCGATATCAATAACAGTACCATTCGGTTGATGTAATCGCAAATCTAAATCATCACCTGTATCGAAGGTCAATACTGCATCTATGGTATGATTTACAGGAACGTCAAATGCAAATACATCGCTTGAATCTGTTGAGTCTACACAGCCGGTGTAAACCGCTGTAACATTGCTTCCAAGGTTGTCAGGAGAATCTGTCCAATTAGCCGTTGCATCGTCTCCTTGTCCTGCGTCGTTTTGGGGATTTTGCCAATCCAAACAAGTCTCAGTATAATTGGTCCAAGTCTCTATATCATAATCGCCATCACCAGAATATTGGAAAATTACAATCCAATATGTATCTGCTACGCCATCCTTAGTAGAACCTGCACTTGTTACCAGTTCTTCTGGATCATATGTCAAAGATGAATCAATGATGTAGTAAGAACCATTGTCCTCGAATACAAGATATAAATCATAGTCAATGGTTGTTCCATCGCCGAAATTATCGAGAGTTACATCTATGTTGTTGTTAGCAGACATTGAAAATTCATACCAGTCTTCCTGATCCGCGCTGTCTACACAACCAGAAAAGGTAGTTGTAGGGTCAGAACCGATGGATTTTGCTGTTTGAGCAGTTGCGTTTCCTGTATCGCCTTGCGAGCCTCCATCGTTTTGTAATACGGGACATGGAGCTTTTGCTCCTGCAGCCATTGGTTGCTTTCTGACCTCGTCGAGAGTTTGATACTGATCGTTCTCCGATGAGGTGTCTTCTGAGAAAATATAGTCACTAACTGGTGTGTCAATAGAATTAATCATTGGCGAAAGTACAGTAAAAATAAACATCAATCCGACTAGAATTCGTAAATTACGCATAGGGCTCACATTCTAATGTGCGCGCCGCTAAGTTATCAAAGTACGGTCTCAAAGCCTAATTTTAGACTACCTTGGGGCTTGCTGAATTAACCGCATCAGAAACTCCACCTTCGTATCTAGCAAAATTTTCTACAAACATCTTTGCCAAATTATCCGCAACTAAATTGTATTGTTCGCTATCATCCCATGTTTTAATCGGTTGCAGGACATCTGATGGAACACCAGGGCATTGTAAAGGAACTTCGAATCCAAAACGCTCGTCTTTAGTATATTCAATATTGTCGAGTTCTCCATCCAGTGCAGCGTTTAACATCGCCCTTGTGTACTTTATTTTCATCCTATTACCAACACCATATGGGCCGCCAGACCAACCAGTATTTATCAGCCAAGCAGTCGCTCCGTGATGGCTCATCTTTTCTGAAAGCAGGTCAGCATAAACGCCGGGGTGCATGGGCATAAATGGTTCACCAAAACATGCAGAGAAAGTTGCTTGTGGCTCTTTTACGCCAATTTCTGTTCCTGCGACTTTTGCAGTATATCCGGAAATGAAGTGATAAGCTGCTTGTTCTGGAGTCAAACGAGAAATCGGAGGTAATACTCCAAAGGCATCACATGTAAGGAAAATTACGTTTTGTGGGTGCCCTCCCTTAGAATCTAGTGTTCGATTTTCAATAAATTCAATGGGATAAGACCCTCTTGTGTTTTGAGTTTTACTAGTATCATGGAAATCTGGCACCCCGACACCATCCATCACGATGTTCTCAAGAACTGTTCCATACTTGCGAGTAGTCGCAAAAATTTCTGGCTCGTCTTCTTCTGAAAGATCAATTAGTTTAGCATAGCACCCACCTTCAAAATTAAACACGCCATTAGCGCCCCAGCCGTGTTCATCATCACCTATCAATGCACGATTGGGGTCTGCAGATAGAGTGGTTTTTCCTGTGCCGGATAATCCAAAGAATATGGCTGTATTTTCCCCAGTCGTATTAGCAGAGCAATGCATTGGGAGGATGCCTTTCTTGGGCAAAATTAAATTCATTACTGAAAATATAGACTTTTTTATTTCTCCAGCATAACGTGTACCGCCAATGATGACTTCTTTGGCTTGATAATTCACGATTACAAAACACTGAGAATTTAGTCCGTCAGTATCTGCATCTGCTTCAAAGTGAGGAGCATGAAATACTGTAAATTGGGGCTCATGAGACTCCAGTCTTTGCTTGTCGGGCCTGATGAACATATTGCGTGCAAAGGCACTATGCCAAGCGTTTTGAGTTATCACCCTGATAGGTAATGCTTCTGAAAAGTCCGCACCGCAATAGAGGTCTTGAACAAATAAATCATCTTGATGAGCCAAATAATCAACAACTTTGGCCCTCATTCTGTCAAATGTACCGGAGTCCGTAGATATATTTACATCGCCCCAGTTAACATCTGAAGAGGTTGTTGGTTCATCGACTATGAACTTGTCATTTGGTGATCGCCCGGTTCTTTCTCCAGTTTCAGTAACCAGTGCTTTATGGGCGCTAAAAACTCCTTCATTTCGCTGCACTGCTAAATCAATCAAGTCTTGAGCGGAAAGGTTCCAATGGGTGTTTCCTGAACACTCCAATCCATGGTTTTCGAGGTCGCCTGACGGCTCCCCATAGGTCTCGGCCATGTCAACTCGTCTAGTCGACCGTCTTTGTGATTTTCGTATACTCCAAGTATAAATTAGAAAGGGTTTGGACTTTCGCTAATTGATTAAATGATTTAATTCAACTATTTATGTAGCAAACTGGGAGAGGTTTCAAGTTCTGTAATTAACGGAGAGGGATTATGTCTGATGACTCCAATCCAAAGGATGATGGAGTCGAAAGGGATGAAATGATTCGAAAAAAGAACTTCTCTAGAGCGAGAGGGTTGGACATTTCCTCGTTTATGATAAATGAGCAAGAGGAGGAAGAAAATCCTGAATCCGAATATCTAGAGGAAGAGCCAGTCAAAGATATCGATAAGGCAATGGGTGAAGTAGTAGATTTATTTTCCAAAGGCGGAGATGAACACAAAATCGCTGGGGCTATTCAAAAAGATGGTACGGTGATTAAGCCCCCTGAAAATGATAGTGTGACGGACATGTCTATTCATGGTGAGAAGCGCCTCGGTTTTGGTTTACTAATCGCCATGATCTTCATTTGGTCGGCAATTGGAACTATCGTTGGAACCGTTTTAGCTCCAACAATAAGTGCTATTGGACTAATTTCAATGGTTATTATCGGGCTCCTGCTTGGTGAAAAATGGATTCCTAATCCAAATATGAGAATCTTAGGTGTGACTTGGGTAATTATCTCAATGAAACTATTCTATGGTCTTGCCATAGATATGTGGCGTTGGGATTGGTTGGCTAACCTCCCAATAGAAGAAGGACAGGCACTCGGAATCTTTCTTCTTTCTGCGGTAGGATTGAATATATTCTTGGCTCAAAGGCATGATGAGGACGCAATTGCTGCTCAAGCAACCCTAATTCTATTGATTATCGGAAGCGCTACCGGTGCTTTGTATGGCGAACTTGGCATAGCATTAATGATAGCCGTGGGAACAATGTTGCTCCATGGTCTAGCCATATTACGTAACTCTGGAAACTTAGCAAGTCTTGGAATAGCAGTCTCTTATCTATGGATTGGTGCGCACGCCATATCCAATAACTGGAATCTGTTCGGATTGGAAATTATCCCATTTGAAGATGACCTGATATTATTCTTGCTGATGGTATGTATTACTGCAGCAAATGCAACAATGGCTGCTAAATTCGTGGATGCTGACAACTGGTTCTCCTCGGCCTTCAAGTCATTAGGATTGGGCAAACCTGGCCTCTGGTCTGTATCTGTTGGACTAGGAATGATTGGTGCACTACTTGCAATCGCTGCTAATCGACTAGAAACTGGATATGCATTAGCACAATTAGTATTGTTATTGACTGCTTTTAGTGCTTCATATCTTGTTGTAAGAGGAGTTCCTTGGACTAGATTGGCTCCATGGGTATTGGTGCCAGCTCCATTTTTACTAGCAGGATTATCACTAATGGTATCAGGGGCATTTGATAATGAATTGGAACGTTTCAATTTACAACCTTATAGCATATATGCTGCTTTGACGGCTTTGTTCACCGCTAGCGCATTGCTACGTTACCAAACTGCGGTTTCCGATCACGTTCTTTGGGCTGGAGGGTTAGTGATTGTAACTCTGTTGACGCTGTTAATTCCTGCTGATGACCAGAGTACAGGTTCTAGAACGCTATTAATTTCTCAAGGTATAGTTTGGGTCGGACTTTCATATCTTGCAGTACAAAGAGATTCGCCATCTATAGCAGGAACAGCGGTAATTGCTCCTTGGATTTGGTTACTATTCTTCGCCACGGATGCTGAAAATAGGTTGATATCTGCTGATTTTATTCCCGTAGCAATTGCTGAATATGATTTAGCAATGTGGATGGGTCTGCTATTAGTACAGCAAGTTTGGGTCAATATAGAACACGGTGAAACTGGATTAAATATAGCATCTAGGCTTGCAGGATTATCTGAATTTAATGCAAGATTGAGGGATTCTGCTGTGCTTCAACTTTGGAATCTGAGTTTCTTATTGACATTGTTTGTAACCTGGGCAATAACGAGGCCTGGCGCTTTACCTGCTTATGGATTATATGGCATTCTATGCGCTCTTTTGGCGGGGCACGTCGCAATGGTATACCTGGGCAAGCACAAAGGAAAGCCTAGATCTCTGATGACTGTTTGGGGTATTTCTGCTGTAGCGTTATCGTGGACATATGGACAGGCTGCAATTTGGGCACTTACCCTAGTTGCCGCGTGTGGAGTATTATTACATGTGTCTGATAAAATGAAAGCATCAGGCGCCAATGAATTTGAATTGAAGAAGGCAGAGGCTTTACCTGGACAATTATTGACTTTAATGATGGGTTTACTTTCGGGTTTCTTCATTATAATTGCTTTAGATCCACTGAACATGACTTTTCTAACGGGAAGTGAAAATCTACTGTCTAGTGAATATAATTTGCTTATACTGACCATTATTACTTTGGCTGCGATTGCGCTATATCTTGTACGGGCTTCTAAGTTGGAAAAATTATTGCCTCCTGCCCTATCTGCAGTTGGTCTTATGGTCGTCATGATTATTGCAGGGCAGGTTCAAGATTCGGGCATCGTTGTTTTACTGACAGTTGCCGCATTCATCGTCTCGGGAGCATATCTTGCTCTGCAAGGCGAATTCCGCTCTGGAATGCGGGCATTGGCCAAGAAGGAAGAGCGCTTGTCAAGAATTGAAGAGAAGCGCCAGCGTATGGCTGATTTTATCTCTCAAAATTCTGAAGATGAAATTCAATCAAATTTGGATGAGGGTGATGAAGAAGCGAGGAAGAGGTCAAATTTACAATTGGTAGATGTAGAATTGCTGGATCTTGCCGAGAAACAAAGAAAGCGCGCAAAGAGGGCTGGGAGTATTGGTCAATATGACCTTGAAGTTGGAGACATTCATCATCGCCCCGTGATTGTTATTTCATTCTTAGTTACTGTAATATTAGCATCCATGTTCTTATCATTCACAACAGGAGACGCATTCCTCACATTGGCTTTCTGTGTGATGGTATCGATACTATTCATTACATTAGCACGGCTAAGAGCTAATCAAATTGGTTTACGTCTACCAGATATCATGGGTATCGAATTACCCATTGCTATTTCTATGGTAGGGCTTGTGTTGGTCCATATTTCTGGAAGGATTTCAAATTCTGTTGTCGAATTGGATGATGCTAAACATTTAGCAGTTATTGCAGTTGGTTTAACGGTACTTTCGGGTGTTGGATTACTCGGTAGAAGCGACTTAGGGCTTAGAATCCCTAATGCTTTGGAAGGTATTGTTTACCTATTAGCATTTGATAGAATCATATGTGTAGTAATTGGTGGCGAAGTCCCACTTCCGTTCCAATTCGACCCATTCGATGGCTCACTAGTGGATTGGATAATTCCATTGGTTTTCATCGAGATAATTATGATCGGGTTCCTATTTGGATTTGATTGGGTTGAAGGTGAGAGAATTAAACGTAATCTTGCCGACCATAGAGGTTCTGGTGGCCGGTCCGCATGGTTGATTTTAGCAAGTATGGTATCCTTTGGACCTGCTGCAATTTTAGCGCTATTATTTGGCCTTAGAAGAGGGTGGTCTTGGCAACAACCAGCCGTCGTTATGGTGGCATGGATAATGCTCCCATTACCGATTCATGGCACACTATTTTGGGCTAATGACTACGCCGGAATTCCAGACTTTGGAATGAATATTACGGCCGCAATACTTGGATTTGCTTCAATTCTTTTCGTAGTATGGAGTATTATTGAAAGTAAAGGAATATGGCTAGCGTCGGCTCTATGGTCCGTACATATCTTGTTATTATCTGCAGGAATCGGTTGGGGAGATTTGGCAATGCTGTCTGTCTTTGTCATGATTTGTTCTACAACCTCATGGGTCAGTGGAATTATCACTCTAAGAAAAAGCTGGAGAGTCTTTGGTGCATTGGATTTGGTTATTGCTTGGATTATCGCATTTGTTATGTTAAGCCAGGGCGGAAATGTCGAAAGTTTGCTGACAGTCCTTGTTGCTTCGGCGGGGTTGCTTGGGCTTGTAACTTACCTAACACAAACCTATGAAGCAGAAATGGAAAAAGAATGAATTACTTCATATTGGTTTTCAAATGATTTACCAATTTGTTAACCAGTTCATCTAGCCCCTCAATATTGATACTGGAAGATAGTCTCAGAGATACACTTATTTTTGCTTGTGTCCCACTATTTCTAACTCCCAATGATAATTCTTGGTTATTGAAATTGGCATGTATCAGCATTAGGTTTTTCTCGCCTTCTAATCGGCTTCTTTGCCAATTATTCACCGAGCCAAGGCTAAGTAATTCCTGATGAGCCATTTGTTCGATTTGGTCAGAAAGAGAATTCACTCCATCCCACAAATCACGATTTATATCAGTGGCTGACTTGCGTTTCTTCCAACCTCTTTTCATCGTGTTTGCAGGATTATGATTTGAGTAAGCCAATAAAAATGCAGTCAATGTCGCGGCTCCGTCGCCAACTAAACTCCATTGGCTTTCATTCAAGGGATGACGAGACGGCAATACTAAATGGCCTGAATCTTCAACTCCAATAATTCTAGGTGAGTCATGTGATGAGATTAGAGATTGCTTGCCCTCACTTTGACTCAAGCAATAGGATAGCCACCTATCTCCAACTGCAGTTTCAATCGTGGACACTGGGTGTGGAAATCTCTCTAGGCCTGAAAGTAATGATAAATCGGATTCAATGCTAGCGGCTAGTGTCCAACTTTCTCCATTATTAGTTCCAGCATTAACAACCATGTCAGCGATGGCATCGCCGTCTATTACTTTGAAACCTACTTCTGTCGCCTGAATTACCAAACACCTATCTCCATCACCATCCAAGGCTGCTGCCACTATTGTACCAGGTTCAGCAGGTTTCAACTGACTAAGTAGTAGGTGCGACTCTTGTTTTGCTTGCTCAAAAGTCCAAGTTTGTGTTGGTGACATGTCCCCTGCACCGCAATTAAGATTCATAAATTCGGCATCATGGCTTACCTCTAAACTCGCTATCCCGAGATTAGTCTCGAGCCAATCGGCAAACCAATTTGATGCTGAGCCTTTTGATGAATCGATTAGTAGGGGTTTTGCAAGTTTCAATTTACCAGATTGATTTAATTTACCAAAAAGCCTTGAGAAATTTTCTAACCGCTTCGTAAGCCAATCGATATGTAGATTTTTTGCCCACTCTGAATTGGCATGATCGGTGTTTGGAGCCGACATTAGTTCTTGTTCTATATCATCTATCTCTCTTTCCTCTTGAGATAGTTGCTCGGCGATTTGAGAAATTTCATTTTCTAAACTAGGGGTCGTCTTAAATCCGAAAGCATCGAAAATTTTGAGGCCAGAATCACTTACTGGATTATGGCTTGCAGTAATCATGCACCCCATCCTAGCACCGCTTTGTAGGGTTGCATAATGAAGAAGGGGCGTTGCGCAAATTCCTATTTGAATCACCGTACATCCTGAAAGTCGAAGACCTAAAGTGAGATTCTTGGCAAGTAATTTATTGTCGGGCCTTTCATCCCAACCAATCACAACTTTACTTCCTTCACCAGGCATAGTGTCGTGGATTCTGCCAAGGACTTCCCCAATTAAGCGCATCAATGAGGGCGATACTTCTCTTTTTAGATGTAAATTCTCAATGGCTTTCTGCTCACTAATAGTATTACAATTGACCAGTCCACGAATACCATCGGTGCCAAAGAGATTCGATGTCATCCAATTCACCTGTGAATTGACTGTGCAGGGTGTACTCCAGTCACCGTAACATTAGGCCAAACAACACTATTACAGCCCAAAATAGTTCCAGGGTTAGTTACAGCATTACACCCTAACTGACTGTCCTCCCCAAGTATCGCCCCAAACTTCCTAAGGCCACTAGCGACTCTTTCACCATCAATTCTGAGGAATACTTCTGTTCCATCATTTCTTAGATTGCTAAGTTTAACGCCTGCACCGAGATTTACTCCTTTTCCTAAAATAGAGTCTCCGACATAATTGAAATGCGGCGCTTTCGCACCTGGAAGAAGAATTGAATGTTTTATTTCGCTACAGTGACCAACTACTGCGTCTGAGCATATCCAAGAATTCTCTCTAATGTATGCCCCGTGTCGTATTTGTGCATCCGCACCAATGTAACAAGGACCGATGAAATGAGTTGAGGGTTCAATAATAGCTGTTGGGTCAATAATTACAGGGCCATTGCTATCATCAATTGTAACTCCAACCTGTTCAAACTTAGATGGTGAATCTATTGAATTAATTAAATCCTGTAATTGGGATTTTAGTGAGTTCTCAGAATTAGGATCAAGGATGTCCCAAACAGGGAGACTAGGATTAAAATAAGGTTGAGAAATGACATTTTCATTGTCAAAACTAGAGAACAGGGAAGATATTTGAGTATAACTTGGCCACTGCATATAACTTGCCAAGAGGTAATCTCGAATGAAGTTGCCGTTATATTTAGCAAGCCATACGGTAAAGTCTCTTACCTGTAGCATTATCAAGACGGAAGCCAACCATCTCTGAAAGATGCCTTGGAATGAAAAGGCCAACCTTCCTAGTAGTTAGGCCGTGATTTCTCATCCTTCTCTCATTGGAAAGATGGTGAACTATATCGGCTGCTGAACAGTCTGGAAAGACCGAAACATAATCGATAATCTCTTCTTTTAGGCGCTCGAGTCTTGCTTGTTTCTGGGAACCTTTTCCTCTCATATCTATCATGTTATATTTGTTGATTAAACTATATCAACAAAACAGGGGAAGTCCATGGGCTCCCAAAAATATCATTGAATTTTCAAGATTTCTTGCCATTTCTTTGATGAGCCCCGACGGAAATAATTGGTATGAAAGTCTCGCTGACCCACCAATGAGCTTCTGATTATCTTACCTCTGCTATCATAGCACCCCCATTTGGTATGAATTGGGGTCATGATTTCCTTTAACTCAATAGCCGGGCCTGTTGGCTTTGGAGTCTCTTGTTTTACAGTTTCAGTGACGCCGTCCCAATGTAACATATCCATCGAAGGACATTGAAGTCCTGAATCATTTTCAAATCTTATTTCCCCTTCTGCAGGCTTTACCGGCTTCCAATCACCTGACCTACGTCCATTGTTCAACCAAGTAATCATCGCCTTCATCTGCTCAATAGTAGCCATTGCCATGTGTGCCTTTTCCCACCAACCCTCACTCCTAGCCAAAGTCATATGATGAATCCCCGGATTTATCATTCTATTATCCAAAGCATCTGCATACGTGCGGCATATATTTTCTAACCTGATTATGAAAATGGGCATTGGTCCAATGTTCAGTCGGTTCAATTGGAACGGATTTGCTAATTCGCCGAGCAGCAGGAATGGTTTTCTGTCATGTAATAGTTCTGAATTCTCTTGTGATAAAATTGAATCTATTGATTCTCCATCACATGTAAATTGCGAGCAGTATTTTTGTATCCCGGAAAGATTCAGAGTTTCTTTAGATTCCATATCTCCATTTTCACTGGAAAGATAATGAAGAGATTTCTTTGTTACCAGCATAGGGCCCTCTGGCAGAGGTAATGGTGAATTTGCAGGAGTATATTGCCATAAATTAGGTGATTCTGGCTGCATATTAATTCCCACATGCTCGTAGTTCTTAAAACGCCACTTATGAAGTAAATGTTGTTTCTTGCAAACATTGAGGGCAGGTCACTTTGATTGGTCTAATCGCTGGAATTCCTAATGCAACTCCACAACTAGGACACATTATTGCTTGATCTATATTTTGTCTTCTTTGTGATACTCCTGGCGTTGGATCATATTCAAATCTAAAGTTTGATTTATTCACAACTTGGGCTGAAGAGGTATAATCCTTGTAGTTATTATCGACTAAGGGGGGATTAGATGTTACCTTGGGCGAAGGGTCATAATCTTCAAACCGATTTGATTCTGTTGAGTTTTGTGAAGGTAGCATTGCAGCTATTGTTGCCTCAGGAAGCCCGTATTTTGCGGACATTTTAGTTACTTCCAAAGATAATTCATACCCTGAAAGAGAACGTAATATGGCCATATCGCTCGCTTCTAATGACATCATAGACGGCCCTGTGCGCGAATAGGTTTTGAGCGTTGACCCTCTGTGTTCAAAGAGAAATTATAGTAAAAAATGTCATTATTGTATATATTCTATGTCAAAGACTTCAAAAGAGGTTGGCGTCGGGGAGCAAATGAGGAGGGGAGTAAATGAGTAAGTCTAAGACACAAAAATTTACGCGAGAAAAGTTGCAAAGAATGAATTCGCAAGAACGTTCTCAAGTCGTAAGAAAGCTTAGTTGCAGAGAAACGATGTCCAAAGCACATTGGGTATTTTCAAGAGATTCTGTAGCTGATGTAATTGAGGATTTAACTGAAAATGATTGGGACCATGTATTTGTTGTCAATAGTGAAGGAGTCCCCACTGGAAGAATTCATGCTGTTGACGTTCTAAAACTAATAGCAAAGAAAAACGTTGAACGTTCTGTTGCTTGGATGCATGGAGTTCCTGCACAACAACTAGTCAATTTGCCACCTCTTACTGTTAGAAGCGAGACTCCATTGCTTAAGGCAGGAGCTTTGATGCTAACTCATGATTTGAATCAAATTGGCGTCATTAATGACCAAGGAGTTCTAGTTGGAGTAGTTGAACACAAGACTATGGCTAAGCATATTCCAAAGTTCATTATTTGAACTCAAATTCCCCAATAACGATCTGATTGGGCCTGTTTTGCTTGAAGAGTGCTCTTAATTGTCGTCGCCATCCACAACACTACTACCCAGATTAACGGATAGCCAAGATCTGTGAGAATTTGAGAAACGCTAAATTCGTATGATTTTCCTTCGAGGACATCTGTTGAAATGATTAGAGCTGCATTCACAAATGAATAAACCACCATTCCAAAAATTCCAAGAACGATTAACCGTCCTGAGAAAGACCCTCTTCTCAATCTTAAGAACATGAAGCCAGCGGTTGATGTCAAAAACGCAATGACCATCCAAGCAAGTGCAGAATGGACTACTTCAAGCCAAAGTATTGATGTTTCAACTGTTGAAACTAAGTCATCATATGCTCGATACCCTTCCGCCACAGCGAAAATAGCGCTAAACAAAGTTGCTGTCCAAAGTAGAGAAGAAAACATAGCAGCGTCTGCGTTATCTCTCATCTCTTGAATTACTCTGTTGACAGTGTTTTCAATCCCTGCTCCTTTACTGAAAATGTATAGGCCGGTAACAAGAGGAAGCGCTCCAATTACGACTCCGCCTATCTCTTGAGGAAGCATGATTCCAAGACCAAGAATTGCCAAGACTAAGCCGAATGGAATCATAATCTTTGCACGCCATTTCGGGTCTTCAAGGGCTTTTACAATATAGTAATAAGTCCCCTCGATACCTTTTGATTGTTTGACTATTATCTTTTCAACATGGTCGATTCTAACTTGAGACTGAATGATTGGTAGAACCGATTCATCTTCAGCCCCATCGGTCACAAGTATCGCTTTATCTGGTTGAAATGCTGCGACTACCTCTTCTAATTGGGCTGCTATTGCTCTATCAGAACGAATCCCAACTTTTTCATCCCCAGTAAGGATTGCAATTTCAACCTCATCGTCTTCTGATGAATTTTCACTCAGATTATCGTGCTGGGATAAGGCCCCAAGTATAGCATTTGTATCGCTTTCCTCTGGGTCGGCAATACCTAATTTTAACGCTGCTGTCAATACTTGACGTCGTCCAACAACTGGGCCTCTAATCGCTGTCTTAATCCCAAGATCATTGTCTCGGTCAACAGTTAAAACAAGGGTTCGAGTCATGTGGATTCACCGTTTGATGTTCATGCTAACTCGTCCTACATTTCAAAGGCTTCGCGCGAAATCCCTTTACAATCGAAGTTTTCCTCAGTGTTTTTACTCGGCAACAGAGTTTGTCTCATCCTTGGTAACTTCGGCTTCGAACTTTTCCTCCGCAGCCTTATTTTTTGCTTTCCAGCGCTGTGTTGCGCGGATATATTTGAGCGGATGGTCGAGCCATGGCTGGTCACATAATCGGTCATCTCCTGGTAAAACTGGGCAGTTATGATTTACTTTCAAACTACTACACTTAGCCGGAGTATATGCATTATCATACAAGTGATTTACTTGGTAGGTTGTGGTTCCTTCGCTAAAATCTGGTGCACCACTGAAAAAGTTTACACATGACTCTCTAGGAATCGCCAATGTCGCTGCCATCGCTCCAAGAAAAACCCTACCGAAATGATTTACGTTAACTCCTTTAGACAAATCAGAGACTACTCTAATCATACATGGCGGCCAATCAGACTCATCGGCCCCGACAAGTGCTATCGCTTCACTGGCCTTGTTAGCCATTAGATTTCGAACCATACCTACTGGTTCAGCAAGACGGATTGCGAGATCTGTTGTCACCTCTGCCATTTTTTCTAATGCTTCAGCTTCTATCGAGGCTTTAATTCGTTCACGTAAAAGTCTAGATAATTTTTCTGAAGACGTGTACTGTTGCTCTTCAAACAAGGTAATCCAGCCGCTTTGGATATCGTTATTTGCAAGTCTCCACCGACTGCCTGTAATTTTGGGACAAATCTCGATAAAATCTACCAGACTGATTCTCCAAATCTTGCCTTCTCTCTTTTTCTTGATGCTCTGCATTGCCCCAGTGCCGGAAGAAAAATCATAACTCTCATCTTGTTTATCTTCAAAATTAATTCCAGTGATGTAAGTCTTAGCAATTTTTTCTAGATTCTCATCATCCTTGGCTAAAAT
>MDSV01043384.1_pt1 | contig 13514 bp, 11 predicted proteins | sample 810851 | NCBI WGS metagenome assembly MDSV01 (sample SAMN05326640, study PRJNA326480) | marine metagenome | isolation source: seawater | place: Atlantic Ocean: North East | collected 2012 | reverse complement strand
TTGAGAGGCTGTATTAGAGAAAAAATCTTCTTTTTGGAGTTGTTTTTGTTTTTCTTGGTAAATGATGTCGTTTACGATTTCAAGGGCTTGGAACTTATCACTTCCCTCCGTGGCTTTTATTTTTTCTGAGGCGTAGGGATTGAAATGGAGGGGGGCTTTTTCGAATTGGAAAAAGACAAAGACCAAGACTCCGATAAGTAGTATAAAAAACTGCATGGGGATTTTTAAAAAACCATTCATGATCAAACCCCTTTGACTTTCGGCCAAGGATTTTCCAGAAAGGTAGCGTTGCACCTGGCTTTGATCCGTGCCGAAGTAGGACAGGGCCAAAAACAGCCCTCCTGTGATCCCACTCCAAAAGGTATAACGATTGTTGGGGTCTATACTGAAGTCGAGGACATTCATTTTATCATTCAATCCCGCCAATCGAAGGGCATTGGAGAAAGAAAGCGTTTCGGGGAGCCCTTTTACAATAAAAATAAAGGCGGCTATCATACCCGAGAAGATTATGAACATCTGTTGTTTTTGGGTGATATTAACAGTCTGCGTCCCACCGATCAGCGTATAAAACACTACCAACAAACCGATTACGACCACCAGTAGTTTATGATTCCAGCCCAATACTACACTCAAAATGATGGCTGGGGCGTAGATTGTGATCCCGGCTGCCAAGCCCCTTTGAATGAGGAACAAAATGGCGGTTAGGGTTCGGGTTTTAAGGTCAAAACGTTTTTCCAAAAACTCGTAGGCCGTATAGACTTTTAGTTTGTGATAGACGGGTAAGAAAAACAAGCAGATGATGACCATGGCAAAAGGCAATCCAAAATAAAATTGTACAAAGCCCATCCCATCATTGAAAGCTTGTCCGGGGGTGGACAAAAAGGTAATGGCACTGGCTTGTGTGGCCATGACAGAAAGCCCAACGGTAAACCACGAAGCCTGATTCCCACCCTTAATATAGTCTTTGATGTTTTTGTGAGCGTTGTTCTTCCAAACCCCATAAACAATAATAAACGTCAAGGTGAGGCTCAATACCGCCCAGTCGATTAGTTCCATCAACTAAAATTTTTCATAAACAAGTAGAAAAAGCCCCAAAAAAACAATTGTGTCAACAGCAGTATCCAATATACCTTTTGAAGTTCTTTTTTCATGGTATTGCGATGAGGTTAAAGAACAAACGGTAAGCTCCGGGAACTCCTGCCGGCAATTGGCGGAAGAAGCTCAACCCGGTATAAACCACCCTTCCTTTGCCATAATTTGCAACCAGCAGCGCTCCTTTTTTTGGTGACTCTCCGGCATCATTCATTTGTAAAAGAGGGATGAATTGCTCATCCCATTGATTGGGAAAGTACAAGCCTCTTTCTTGAACCCAACCGTCAAAATCCTGAGCTGTAATCTTATTAGGGTGATTCAAAATCGGGTGTTTTGGATTAATGATTTGCACGTCGGCACTTTCATTAGACACACGATCTCTGGAGAGGTTTAAACTCAGGGGAGCCAGCTCATTGGTTTTTAATCTTCTACTTGTATTGTATTGTATCAAGAGGTTTCCCCCGGCTGCGACATATTCCCATAGGATTTTGTTTTTATTAGCTAAAGCCTCTTTAACATTGAAGGCCCTGATCCCAACGATCACCGCATCAAAAGGGTTCAATTTTTTGAGGGTTATATCTTTGGCTTTTAACATTTCTACTTTGACCCCTAAGGCAGATAAACTTTGTGGGATGTTGTCTCCGGCACCTTCGATATAGGCTACTTTTTCTACTCCTGTTTTTAAATTTAAAGCCACCACTTTGGATTGGGCAGGGGAAACCAGATATTGTTTGGGGATATGGTTGTAAGCGATCTCTTTAAGGGAGGCTTGAAGTTTTTTTGTTGGGGTTTGCAGTAAGGGTTTCAAGTATCCTACGGTAGTTTCTAAAGGCGCTTTGATGTTAAAATAAAAATCGCTTTGATTTCCTTTACCTGTTATAGCAACTTGAATGGATTTGGGACTCAATTCCCACGATTTTGGGGTTTCCAACTTGAGTGTTCCCGCCAGGGTAGGGCCGAGGTTTTTGACACTTACCTTTACTTTTCGACTTTGGTTGGTGGCGAAAAGAATGACTTGGGCTTCGAGTTGCAGACCGGCCTCCGGGAGGATGTGAAATGATGTAACCACTTCTCCTTTTACTGGATCAGTTCTTCTGAATTTAAGTGGTATACAGGTTTTTAACTTCTTGCCCTGAATGGAAAAGGTAAGTTCAGCAAGGTATGCTGGAGGGTTTTCCGCATCCCCAATCCATTGTTTCTTGTTGCTAGTATACATTCCTTGACTTCCTTTTTGGGTAAGCCAGTAAGGGCTGCTGATCGTGCCATTGATTTTGGTGTAAAAACTTTTGCTGAAAAGCAGGTTGGTATTAAGGCTTTTATTTAAATCATAAGATTGGTCTTTCCATTTTATTTGATTTAAACTTACAGATAGGGGACTGGGATTGTTTACCAAAAGTTTTATTTGGAGATTTTCTCCCAAAACGCCATAAGGCATATTTGCATTGAGCTGAAGTTCCATTCCCAAGCAGTTTAGAATAAGGGTATCGACTTCATCTTTTTTGACACTTTTCCAATGTTCGTTCTGTAGTTCTAAGATCATTGCTTTGACTTCAAGTAATGGAACCACACTTTTGTAGGGGGCAGAGAAATCAAAATCATCAATGATTTTTTCAATGGCTTTTCCGATAGGAGCCCCCCCTTTTACTCTTGTCCATTGGTTATCGATACCATCGAAAGGGTCATTTCGGGTCAGTTCTTTTCCCTTGACCAATTCCAAGTATTCCATTCTTTCCCCGAGGGCTGCAGCACTGCCAAAGCCCTGCGACTTGTGCTGGCTTCTACTCAATGCGGCAATTTCTGAATTGGTTTTTCCGGATAGGGGATCAAAAACGCCCATGTCAATGGCCAGCATGCCTTGTTTGTTGGCTTTTTCAAAATTTTCCCTGCTGCCATAAAAATACCATGAGGTGTTGTGGAACAGGCGTTGGGGGTGCCATGCAGTTTGATCGGCATGCAATTGTTCAAAAGCCCATTCACTGATCATGGCCGATGCGGTATGGTGTCCGTGTGTTCTGCCCGTACTTTGACTGTGGAAACGATTGATGATGATATCGGGTTTGAATTCTTGAATTCGGGCAATGGTTTGCACCAAAACCTGATCTTTATCCCAAATGGAGAGTGTTTCTTTCGGATTTTTAGAATATCCAAAATCATTGGCCATGGTAAAAAACTGCGTCCCTCCATCGATTTTCCGGGCCGCCAAGAGTTCTTGTGTTCGAATCAATCCCAGTGCCTCACGAAGTTCCGCTCCGATGAGGTTTTGACCTCCATCACCCCGGGTCATTGACAGGTATGCCGTTCGGGCCAAAACATGATTTGAAAAATAGGAGATCACTCGGGTGTTCTCATCGTCGGGATGGGCAGCGACATAGAGTACAGATCCCAAAAAATTCAGCTTTTTTAATTGTTTGTAGATTTCGGAGGAGGATTGCGCACCTACTGAATTTAGCCAAAACAATAGTAATAATAAAAGAATAAAAGGTTTTGGTAATCTGGTTTGGAAGGAAATAAAGCAACTGCGAAGTTTCATGTTGTGCTGGAGTAGCTATAGGGAGTCAAATTTATATTTTGGAATTCAATTGTCGGTTATGCTTCCACAAAATACGATTTTTGATCCAGTTGACTCATTCCTCCTGAACCAAAATTGATAATTTTTCCTTTACTTGAGCGAGCGGGAGTCCCACCACATTGGTGTAGCTGCCTTCGATATTGGTAATCCCTATGGCTCCAATCCAATCCTGAATGCCATAGCCTCCGGCTTTGTCTAAAGGTGATGCCTCATCGATATAATGATCGATTTCTTGATTGGTTAAGTCTTTGAAATAAACTTTAGTGGTCTCGGTTATCATTTCAAATTTTTGACTTGTGAGAAAGCCTACAGACGTGATTACCTCATGTGATTTACCTGAAAGAAATTCCAACATTTCTTTGGCTGATTTTTTGTTTTTTGGTTTTCCCAAATACCTATTTTCACACCAAACGATAGTATCTGCTGTAATAACAATTTGTCGCACTTGGATTTTGTTGACAAAAGGAGCGTTTTTTTGTCGTACAATAAACTCAGGAATATTCTTTCCTTTAAGGTCAGTGGGAAAGGCTTCATCAACTGGATAGGTTTTGATTGTAAAGGGGATGTTTAAACTTTTGAAGAAATCCTGCCTTCTGGGTGAGCTGGAAGCCAGAATAATTTCATAATCATTAGGGGAAATCATCACTTTAACTACCGATTTAATTTTTTAAAAAACCCATTTATTTTGTACTCTCATGACTTGCTCTATTATCTCTCTTACACATCCATCTCCTCCTTTTTTATGGGATACATAATCTGCAATTTTTTTGACATCGGAGACGGCATCTTGGGGACAGGTCGCCACACCTACTTTTCCCATTACGGACAGATCCAGCACATCATCTCCCATATAGAGTACTTCTTTGGGATTGATGTTGAAAGTATTTATAAAATCTTCAAATACTTCGTCTTTTTCGTGTTTACCTAGATAGACTTTATCGACTCCCAGAAGTTCGAGCCTTTTTCTTACACCTTCATTAGTGCCCCCAGAAATAATTCCAATTTTATAGCCGTTTAGTAAGGCATATTTGAGGGCAAAACCATCCCGGGTATTCATTTCTCGATACATTTCCCCCTCAGAGGTTATTAGAATTTTTCCATTGGTCATCACTCCATCCACGTCGAAGACAAAAGCAGTAACCTTATTAAGTAGTATTTTGTAGTTCTTATCGCTCATTTCTTTTTTGAATCGAAGTGGTTAAATTTAAGTATAGTTTTTTTAAACTTTTATCTGTGAGCATTTCCAAGTGTTTATCGATTGTTTTTTGGTCACGTCTCGAGGCAGGACCTGATTGTGAATTTTCAGGCCCATTATCCAGTGCTTTTTTATAAGTTTCTTCTATCAAGGAACTAAACATATAGAAAGGGATATTGTTTTTTTTTGAAAGTTCACTCCCCAAAAAGAGGAGTTGATTACCAAAATTATTTATAAATACAGCAATCAAATGTATTAGTGCTCTTTTTTCACTATCAAACTCATAGGCAAAACCTCCTAGGGCTTTAGCCAAATCCTTCAGGAGGTTTTGATCTTTAGAATTTGAAGTTTCGATACAAAAAGGAAGCTTGTCGAAACTCAAATCTCGTTCTTTTGTAAATGTTTGTAAAGGGTAAAACACAGCTTTTCTAGATGGGCTACTAATTCTGCTTAGTGGAACCCCCCCTGCACAATGAGCGATCAATCCCTCCGTTTGAATTTTTTCAGTCACGTTTTTAATAGCATCGTCACTGACACAAATCAAATACAAATCTGCATCTTTGATTTGAGAGAACTGGTTTGTCACCGCTACATTTGTTTTTGCAAAATCAATTTTTTCCAATGATCTGTTGTACCACTGAGTCAAACTTACTTTACAACATGCCTCCAGTTGCCTGTAAAAATGAAAGGCCAAATGTCCCGCTCCGATCAATACGACTTTTGTCATTTTTCAAAAATACGTAAAGATATTTTCCTTAAGTTCATAAAACTCAAATCATCCTGTTATGAGCTTCTTCATTTTTTTTCAATCACTTTTTTTTCACCATTAACATTAATTTTATACTGGGTTATGTGTCCAATTTAAATGGAAATTATGTTTAAATGGTTAATGATTTTAATATGAAATCAATAATACTTTTATCTTCAATTTAGTCATTTGAAGTTATAATAATTCAATCCCAACAGATATCTTTGCACTGTAAATGATGAGGTGAAGATTGGGATGAAAGAAAGAATCCTTAAATATTTATTTTCGAACCAGTTAATGGCCATGCTGTTCATCGCTTTTGCCACAGCAATGGCATTTGGAACTTTTATAGAAAGCTGGTATAGTACTGATACTGCCAAAATATTGGTATACAATGCGTGGTGGTTTGAATTTATTTTAGCTCTTTTTATGGTTAACTTCTTTGGGAATATTTTCAAATACAGATTATTAAGAAAGGAGAAATGGGCCATTCTTATGATCCATTTGTCTTTTATTTTGATCATTTTTGGTGCTTTTATCACTCGCTATTTTGGCTATGAGGGTGTTATGCCCATTCGTGAAGGGGCCACTGAAAACACCTTTTTGTCTGATAAAACTTACTTGACAGTATTTGTAGAGGGAGAGATCAAGGGTGTTCCTCAGCGTAAAACACTGGAGAAAGACTTTCTTTTTTCTGAGCATGTTAATAATTACTTTAAATGGGAAAATGAGTTCAATGGTCAGCCTTTTTCGATCGGATTTGAAAATTATGTAGAGGATGTCAGTGAACAATTGGTGTTAGATGATTCCGGTGATCGTTATCTTACAATCGTTGAATCCACTGATGGAAGGCGTCACGACCATTCCCTTAAGGAGGGTGAAGTGGTCAATATCCACAATATCCTTTTTACTCTAAACAACCCAATTTCCGGCGCTGTAAACATTCGTTCTGAAGAGGGACTGCATTTCATCACTACCCCTTTTGGCGGCACCTATCTCAGGATGGCCGATCAACAATCGGGCTCGGTTCAAAAGAATATTGAGGAAGAATTGAAGTTAAGATCACTATACAACCTTAAGGGGTTTCAATTTGTCATTCCTGAACCCCCATTGCGAGGAAAGTTTGACTGGGTAAAGGCGGTAGAGGGAGCACCAGGTGTTCAGGATGCATTGCATCTAAAATTAGCTATTAATGGAAATAGTCAATCTATAACTGTTTTGGGTGGCAAGGGAATTGCCAACAATATGAAAAAAATAAGTAGTGGAGGACTGGATTTTTATTTCAAATTCGGTTCTAAACGGTTAGACTTACCTTTTGCTATTCGTCTAAATGATTTTATTGCAGAAAAATATCCTGGTACAGAAAAAAGTTATTCTTCCTTCATGAGTAAAATAAAAGTTGAAGAACAGACTGCTTTCGATTATGATATTTACATGAATCATGTCTTGGATTATAAAGGTTACCGTTTTTTTCAAGCTTCATTTGATCCTGACGAAAAAGGGACTGTACTTTCCGTTAATCATGATTTCTGGGGTACTTGGGTAACCTATACAGGTTATATTCTTCTATACTTTAGTATGATGGGTATTTTCTTTATAGGAAAAACTAGGTTTAAGTATTTGTCAAATGCCTTGGAAAAAATTAAACAAAAAAAGAAAGCCTTCGTTTCTATTCTATTTTTGTTGGGTTCTTTGGGTTTATTTGCTCAAGAACATGATCATGCCCCACTGAACAACTTTGATTTTGACTCTGTTATCAGAGCTAATTCCATTTCCAAAGATCATGCGCAAAATTTTGGTAGTTTGGTCATACAAGATTTGGGAGGAAGAATGAAGCCTGCAAACACCTTTTCTTCTGAAATGCTTCGTAAGGTAAGTAAAAAGGACCACTATTGTGAGCTCAATGCTGATCAGGTTATGATGTCGATTGTTGAAAGTCCTGCTTTGTGGTACAATGCTCCAATCATTTATCTCAAGAGAGGCAACGATAGTCTTCGTAAAATTGTAGGTGTAGATTCCAATCAAAAATACACCTCTTTAGTGTCTTTTTTTGATAACCAAGGTAATTATAAAATTTCTTCACAATTGGAGGGTGCCTATCGGGCTGCTCTTCCAAATCAGTTTCAAAAAGATTTTATAGAAGTGGATAAGAGGGTTAACCTTTTGTACGCTGCTCTTGAAGGTAAAATCTTAAGAATTTTTCCTATTCCAGGTGACCCTTCTAATAAGTGGGTGTCTTATCCAGAGCTTAATGAGGTTTCTTTTACAGGTAAGGATTCTCTATATGTCCAAAATATTTTACCCCTCTACTTTAATGCTTTGAGGCTGGCCAGAAAAGATGGTGATTACAGTCAAGCTGAAAATCTCATGCAGAGTTTAGAAGGTTTTCAGAAGAAATTTGGTGGCGCCGTGATTCCCTCAGATGATAAAATTGAAGCGGAAATTCTTTACAATCAATATGATATTTTTAAAAAACTTTTCAGTTGGTACCTCTTTGCGGGATTGATACTTTTTGTGTTATTGATCGTTAAAATCTTTAGAGAAGGCAAAGTTTTGAATTTAAGCATCAATGTTTTGAAGGGGTGTGTCTTGTTTCTTTTCCTGCTTCATACGGCTGGGCTTGTTGCCCGATGGTTTATTTCTGGTCATGCCCCTTGGAGTGATGCTTATGAATCGATGATATATGTGGCTTGGGCCACCATGTTTTTCGGATTGATTTTTGGAAGAAAATCAGAGTTGACAATTGCTGCCACAGCTTTTATATCTTCTATGCTTCTGATGATAGCTCATTGGAATTGGATGGATCCTGCAATTGCCAATTTACAGCCTGTTTTGGACAGTTATTGGTTAATGATTCATGTAGCTGTAATTGTGGGGAGCTATGGTCCTTTTTCATTAAGTATGATTATTGGTGTGGTTGCATTGCTACTTATTTCCATTGCAGGGAAAAAGAATAAAGAAAAAATAGGTTTAAACATTAAGGAATTGACCATTATCAATGAACTCTCCCTCACTGTTGGCTTGATTATGCTCGCTATTGGAAATTTTTTAGGGGGTATGTGGGCTAACGAAAGCTGGGGTCGCTATTGGGGTTGGGATCCTAAAGAGACTTGGGCCTTGATAAGTATTTTGATTTATGCTTTTGTAATTCATATGCGTTTTGTTCCTGGGTTAAGGGGAAATTGGACTTTTAACTTTATGAGTATAGTGTCTTTTTCCAGTATAATGATGACCTATTTTGGAGTGAATTTCTATTTGGTTGGTTTGCATTCTTATGCCAGTGGCGATAAAATTATCACACCCAGTTTTGTTTATTACGCTATACTCTGCGTTGGACTATTAGGAGCCTTTTCTTACTGGCGTTATCAAACGGTTTTTAAATAAGTTGCTTGGCAAAAATTTTATCTAGTATTGATTAATAACGAATCCATATTAATATTTTATATAAGACCCTATTTTCTTTCTTTATTAGCTTTTTTGTTCTTCTCATGCAGTAAAGAAAAATCCGAAACCCCAAGTGATTTTGAACTTTACAAAAATAAATGGGAGTCCTTGGCCGTTGATTCTTACAGCTACACCTTTCAAATTTCTTGTTTTTGTTTAATGGAGGCTACTCTTCCAAAGAATGTTGTGGTTTACAAAAATCAAATATTAAATGTAGATGGGTTATCCTATGATAATGAAAAACATGGGAGCGTGTTAACTATTGATCAACTTTTTGATCTTATAGAGGAATCAGAAAAACATAATGTACATCATCTGGAAGTAACTTACGATAGTGATAAAGGTTATCCTATTTCATTATACATCGACCAAGAGGAAATGATTGCTGACGAAGAAATGGGTTACTATGTTAGTGATTTTAAAGATTAAATCTTAAAGGTTTCTATAAAATCATCTTGGTCAATTCCTTTCGATACCATTTCAAGTGAAGTATTGACAACCCGATTGGCTGTTTCAGCTTCAAAACCTAAACCAATTACCATTTTCTCCAATAATTGTTTTTCATTTTCATCGGCAATATTATCTGCATAAATCATTTTACTCAAGTCGTAAAGTCTTTCTAGGCGAGTATTTCTATCAGCAGGGGGGTCAGTTTTATACTGATCAGGAGATTCCATTACCTGATTGACCATCTCAGGATCAATTTCAAGATAGATAGCAAGACGATCAATAAAAGCTTTTTCCTCTTTAGATATATGACCATCTGCCATGGCTAAATGCACAATAGCTGTAAAATGAGCCTTATTTCTATTTTTAAACCCTTTGGTAAAATGTTGAGAAAAATCCATATATAGTTAACTGTTTAGAAGAATTAAGAAATCTAAAGTAATGAGAATCTGAAAGAAAACAGTGAATAAAAATTGATTTTTATTGCTTTTTCTTAGATAAATTTGGCTTTGAAGTATACTCAAAACACTCCAATTCAAAGAATGAAATTGAGGCTAATAAATGATCAAATATATCTGACACGATGCTTTCATAATTAACCCAAACTTTGTCTTTTACAAACACATACACTTCTAGAGGGACTCCTTCAGAGGTGGGTGCTAATTGTCTTACCATTACTGTCAAATTACTGTTGATTTTCGGATGTTTATGTAAATATGCTAAAGCATATTTTCGGAAAAGTCCTATGTTGGTCATATTTCTCCCATTAAGTAAGAGAGATTTATCTGAGCCCTCGGCATTGTTTTCTATTTCGATTTCTTTTTTTCTTTTTGTAATGAAAGGAGAAATTCGCTGAATTTTTAATAGCTTCTCTAGTTGCACATCGTCTACAAAATGTATACTTGACACACGGATAAGTAGAGCTCTTTTAATTCGTCTTCCTCCCGATTCACTCATGCCTCTCCAATTGACAAATGAATCTGAAACCAGTTTATAAGTGGGGATAGAGGTAATGGTGTTGTCAAAGTTCTGGACCTTGACAGTGGAAAGATTGATTTCAATTACATCACCATCAGCATTGTAACTCTTCATCGTGATCCAATCACCAATCCTTACTGTATCATTGATTGTTACTTGAATACTGGCAACAAAACCGAGGATTGAGTCCTTAAAAATCAATAAAATAAGAGCTGAAAGAGCCCCCAGTGTGGCTAAAAAGGTACCTATGTCTTTTCCCGACAAAATGGAGAAAACAAACATGATTCCAATGAACCATACAAAAATCATTATGACCTGAATATAGCTGTCAATGGGTTTATTTTTGAAATTATTGAGTGTTTTGAAAAAATCTTTAAATGAGTTTAATAATCGCCTTAGCAAAATGATGGTAACAATTGCCCCCAATATTTCCAATAGTGATGCTACAGGCTCTTCAAGTAGGGGAAAGGAGATCAAAGATTGGGGAAGAAATCCAATAAGAATAAAAAGCGGGGGGAAGAAGGAGAGGGTTTCCGGGATTTTGTTTTTGATTAAAAAATCGTCAAACTTCGATTTTGTCCTTTTGGAGATTTTTAGAAAGATCAGCCTTAAAATACGTTTACTGACCAACCAAAAAATAAAGGCCATCAAAATAACGATCAGTCCAAATGTAATGGCATCTAAATCCTCTGCCATGCTTTGGTTGATCCCCAGACGTTGGTAAAAATCCAGCAGCAGTTGTTTCATAAGATTTGTTAATAACGTACTAAATTACTTTAAAAAATACTATTAGACCATAACAAGTTTAATAGAATAAAAAAACCCCTAAAAAGGGGTTTTAAGAAAACTTTTGTTGGGCTTAGAGAATTGTAATGGGAATTACTACCCTTGCATTTCCCCACCCACCGTGGAGCACTGCATTGTTTCTTTCACCGCTAAATGCGAATGAGAAAGCTTCGAGATATTCGGTTGATTCTGTCACGGGTACTTCGATTCTTACAACGTCTTTTGATTGGTCATAATTGTAGGCTCCCCAAACATTAGTGGCTGAATTAATGATGATCTCGGAGGAATTGTCTTTTGGGTAGGAATACATGGTGTAAGTCCCTGCTTTAATAACTTTACCTCCCAGTTTGACGGACTTATAAAGTCTGAACTCTGTGGCTTCATTAGCTCCAGTTCTCCAAATTTTATAGGTCGGAACCACATCCTCTAGATTCCTCTCCCTCAATTGAGGACGACTGTAAGTGATAACAATGGCCTTGTCCGTAACCCTGTTGGAAACAGGATAAAATACACGATCCATAGGGCTTTTGTCTAAACCTTTAAAGTCTTGTGCTTTTGTCAAACTAGCTGAAGCTACAAGAATGATAATTAGTAGTTTTTTCATTGGGTAATTTTGTTAAATTAAATGATTAATTATTACAAGTCATTTCAATACCACAACAAGAGGGTGACTTTATTTTTCCTTCACATTCAGGGCATCTGGAAATTTGAATATCCGAGCCATCGTCGAGTTTAAGTAAATCATCGATCAAAGGTACGTCACATTTGGCGCAACTTGCGTTTACCGCCATACCACAGTTTTTGCATTCGTATGTTGACAAGTTTTTTATTTTAAAGGTAGTAAGTTTTTAGAAATTTTGAAGAGATATTATTTATTTTGATCATTTAACCTCCAAAGATGTTTTTCCGGAAGCAAAATCTTTTAGATGAAAATATCCTTTCTCAGCTTGTTTTTGGGTGAGTTTACCGTTGATATACAGCTTTTTCTCACCCTTTAAAGCAGGAATCATCAGGTCTCCTGTAACCCCTCCCGGAAGGTTAACGCTCATCGCAAAAGTGTTGTCGGTTTGACGACACTCAAGCTCCACTGTTCCTGTGATAAAACTAGTTTTTAGGATTGCGAATTCAAGGGTGCCTATTTTGGGGTGTATTTTAATTTTTTGCGCTCCAGAGGTCAGGGGGGTTACTCCCATCATTTTTCTGACAATAATATTGGCAGGTGCACCGCCCCAGGCGTGGTTCAAATCCAAATTGGGTTTATACCTTTTGTCCCATGCCTCCATTGTGATGGTTGATCCATATCGGATCATGTTGTACCAGCTTCTTTCTGTTTTTGCAGCCATAAGGCCTATGGCATGATCCGCACCGCCATAATCAAAAAGCCCTTCCAGCAAAATTTGTGAGCCATAGACACTACAGGACATGTTTTTTTGCGCTACATAAGTCACTACATTTCCTATGTCCTTTTCCGGGATCAGCCCAAAAGTCAGCGCAAACATATTGGCGTGTTGAGATTTATGACTCGTATCCTGTCCATCATTTATCAAACCATTATTTTTGTCCTGAAAGGTTTCCAGATATGCTTTTTTGACTTTTTCACTGCGTGTTTGAAATAAGCTTAGATCCTCCTTTTGATCCAGATCAAGGGCAATTCCTTCCATTATTTTCAAAGCCCCATAATACAAGGCATTGACCACTGAATTATAGGTTTGATAAACATAACCGTCGTTTTCTCCCGGATGTTCTTTTTCTGTTCCTGTAAAATACTTTAGGTTCTCATAACCACCTGGAGGCTGGGCCTGAGGCCAGTCGGCAATGTCTCTTAGATTGTTGTTTTTTCCCCAATGATTTTTGTGCAATTTTTCAAAAAAGGCATCCGTTTGTTTACCGGTCAAAGTGCTTATGAGATCTGTCTCGTCCGACAAGTCCATCAGAGTTTTTATTTTTAACTCATCATAGTATTTTACAATGAAGCGATTGTCTCCGGTATAGAGATAATCATACCAGGCCATCAGAATATTATAAAGGGTCCATTCGGTGGGCCATGTAGGATTGAACAACAAGTGCTTCATACTACCTCTGGCAATGCCATACTCAGCGTCTACAGCATAGTGAGAAAGTTGATTAATAAAAGCATCGGCTTCATAAGGGATTCGCTCTCTGTCTCCATCTATATAATAGCCACAGAAACTGGTAGCTTTCATAGAATATTTACAAAAATCCCAAACTTGGTTTAAAACTTCATCACTTGAAAC
>MDSV01005554.1_pt1 | contig 13514 bp, 6 predicted proteins | sample 810851 | NCBI WGS metagenome assembly MDSV01 (sample SAMN05326640, study PRJNA326480) | marine metagenome | isolation source: seawater | place: Atlantic Ocean: North East | collected 2012 | reverse complement strand
TATGAAGCATTTGGTGAGGGAGATGTACCAGATGATGGACAAAGATACTTTGTTGTATCACCAGCTGGATGGGCAGATTTATTACAAATCGACCAATTCAGTAGAGCAGAATACGTAGGAGAAACTGATTTACCATACGCTGGCGGAATGACTGCTAAAAGATGGCTTGGTTTCTTATGGTTTACTCATTCTGGACTATCAATTTCTAGTACAACTAGGGACTGTCATGCATACCACAGCTCAGCTGTTGGTCTTGCTACTGGTTCTGACGTACGTACAGAAATGAACTATGTACCAGAAAAAGTAAGTAATCTAATAACTTCATACTTTAGTGCAGGATCTGTCATGATTGACAATGATGGTGCTATTGAATGTCAGATAACAGAATAAGGAGGATAACATGGCTTTAGATGCAACAAATCTTAAAAAGATAGCTGGTTCTGGCGACATGAATCTCTTTGTTTATAAGAGTACTGACGCTATTGGAACAATTGTAGCTTCGGGTTATTTTAATAGCTCGACTGGTGACTTAAAACAGTTTGATACAATTATAGTAACTGGTGCCACAGGTGGTACAGCTACTGTAGATGTAATTACTGTTTCTAGTGCAACAGGCGCTGCAACAGTTACAACAACTAACGGAACATAATGTTCAGGGGGTGTTTCGGCACCCCCACTTTGATATGACAGATAGCAAATTTGATATATGTAATCAAGCTTTAGTATTAGTAGGTGCTAATACTATTACTTCATTTGAAGAAAATACTACAGAATCTAAAGTAGCTAATCAGTTATACGAAACATCATTAGAAAATTTATTGTCTAGATGCAGATGGAGATTTGCTACTAAACAACAACAATTATCTAGATTAACAGGAACACCAACTGCACGTTGGTCTGCAAAATACTCATTACCATCAGATGCTCTTATATTACATACAGTAACTATTGGTGACAATGTTATAGAATATGATAGATATAGCACAGAAGTGTTTTGCGATGCTACATCAGCTGATATAGTTGTAGCAGATTATACATTTCAGCCATCAGAGGCAGACTTTCCACCCTATTTTAAACAAGCATTAGTATTTGAACTAGCATCATTATTTGCTGGAGCAATAGCAAGAAACGATCAATTGTCTACTTTATATCAAAATAGAGCAATGACGCAGACTGCATATGCTAAATCACAAGATTCTCAAGCACAAACAACTAGAAGAATGAATGTAGATCGTTATAGAAATAGGAGGAATACAGGAGCTTTAGGAACTATTAAAGCAACTGTTGGCTCATAAATGGGACAAACAAGAAGACACCTATCATCATTTCATTCTGGCGAACTCGATCCAAAACTTATTGCTCGTAATGACCAAGCTGCATATGGAGATGGATTACAAAAAGCTAGAAACGTAGTATGTAGAAATCAAGGTTCAGTAGAAAGAAGACCGGGTACATACTATAGAGCAGACTTAGGTGGTCAATCTAGACTAGAATCATTTATATTTAGTGGTTCTCAAGAATATGTTTTTGCGTTTCAAAACACTGCTCTTAAGATTTATTCAACAAATGGAACGTTGTTACAAACTATTACAAGTTGTCCTTGGGCAACATCTAATTTAAATGAATTAAACGTTGCACAAAGAAAAGATGTAATGATAGTTGCACATTCTTCATTTATGCCAAGAATTATAACAAGAACAGGTGCTACTACATTTGCTCTATCAACATTTGCATTTGATACAAGTTTGAATGGAGAGAGAACATATCAACCCTATTTCAAATTTTCAGCCAATAATGTAACTTTAGACTTATCTACAGCTGCTGCTGGTACAGGAATAACATGCACAGCTAGTGCAAGTATATTTACTTCTGATTATGTTGGAACAAAACTATTATTCTATGGAAATGTTGAAGCTACTATAACAGGATATACAAGTGGAACTGTTGTTACAGTAACACTACATAGCAATTTAATAGATGAATTAGATGATGATCCATTTGCAACACAACAAGGAACCTCATCAATAAAAGTAACTCATGCAAATCATGGTTTAACTAGTGGTGCATCTGTTGTTATTGCTGGTTCAGAAGACATAATGAGTTTAAACGATGATAGCCCGCCTATAGATGTAGGACTTTCTGCTAGTAATATAAACGGAACACGTTCTATTACTGTAGTAGATGATAATCATTATACATTTTCTGCTGGTTCAAGTGATACAGCTAGTGAATCTGTAGATGGTGGTGGAGTAAGAGTAACTGTACAACATCATGCACCTACAAGAAGATGGCAAGAACAGGTTATATCTTCTGTTAATGGCTTTCCACAAGCATTAGCATTTCATGAACAAAGATTATATTTTGCTGGTGTAGAAAATCAACCAGATGGAATTTTAGCTAGCAAAATAAATGACTTTTTTAATTTCGATGTAGGAGAGGGTTTAGATAATGAATCTGTACAAGTCCAAATATCATCAAATCATATTAATGAAATAAGACATTTAGTATCAAATGCTAATTTAGAAATATTAACAAGTAGAGGTGAGTTTTATTTAAGACCACCTATTGGTAAAGCTGTTACACCACAAGATATACAGATAATTAAACAAACAAGTTATGGTACACAGATTAAAGGAATGCCTAGATCCTACAATGGTACAACAAATTTTATACAGAATAATGGTATAAACATAAGAGAATATTTATACGATTCTTCTGGTGAATCTTATCAGTCAGCATTAATAAATGTACTGGCATCTCATTTATTCAACGCTCCTGTTGACACAGCTAGTATAGATTCATTACCAGATAGAACAGAACAATTTTATTATGTAGTAAATGGAGATGGTACATTATGTGTATTCTCAGCACAAAGAGCGCAAAAAGTTTTTGGCTGGATGCTTTGGTCAACAGACGGCATATATGAATCTATTACTACTACAACAACAAATTCATATGTAGCAGTAAAAAGAACTATAAACTCTGCAACTGTTTATTATTTAGAACAGTTAGCAAGTACAGCTTTTGATATACCTACAGATATGACAGTAACAAAAACGGTGTCGGGAAGTTACCAACCTCATGGTTCACCCCTTACAAATGGCTCGGTCTCAAGCTCCTCGACACTCATAATTGATGGCTGTACACAAGCACCACAAACAGGAGAAACCTTTCAGTTTGCTGGAACAGGTACTACATACACAATACAGTCAGCTACAGCTACAGGTAATAGCAATGAATATGCTATATCAATAAGTGAAGCAGTCAGTCAATCTGATGGTGTAGCATTACAATTTGTAACAAGTAGAACATTTACAGGATTAAATAGCACACCTGATATGAGAGGATTAACAGTATATGGAACATCTGGATCAACAGAGGGCGGGGCTATAAACTATTATGGTTCTGGTATAGTTAACTCTAGTGGTGTAGTTGTATTAGATAAACCAGCTAGTGCTATAGATATTGGTATTGATTATACAATCGAAGTATCTACAATGCCTACAGACGTACAGGTAAAATCTTCTGGTAGTGTAGCAACTTTAACAGGCGCTCCTAGAAAGATAGCTAAAGCAATATTTGAATTATCTAATACATATAACATAAAAGTAAATACAATGGACGTACCACTTAATAATGTAAATAACTTAACAACAACATCAATGACTGCTTATGATGGTCAAAAATCTGTACATTTTTTAGGATATAGTACAAAACCTTTTATAACCATTACTCAAGATAAACCTCTACCAATGAGAGTATTAACAATAACCGAGGAGATATATTTCTAATGTGTGATCCAGTAACAATGGCGGCAACATCCGCAGCAATGTCATATGGTGGTACATACCTAGCAGGTTCATCTACAGCAGCAATAGCTTCTATAGGAACAAGTATGGTAAATACTGCATCTTTATTTAACTATTCATCTAGTTATGGCAAGTTAGGAGGTGCTTTAAGTTCAAGTGCAGCAGGTATTGGAACAAGTATTGCATCAGGTGTAGGTGCATTAGCAGGAAATATGGACTTAATAGGTGCTGGTTTGAGTGTATTTTCTAATGTTCAAGAAACAAATGCAGCTTTAAGACAACAACAAATAGAAGAATATAGACAAAAACAAATAGAAAAAAGAGCATTAGATAAAGCTGATGAAATAAGAATTGAAACAAAACAAAAATCTAATCAAAGAACTAGAGCATATATAGAAAACCTAGCAAATATGGAAGCAAGTGTTGCTGGGACAATGGGCATAGATTTTAGCTCAGCATCTTACGAAGCATTAGCTAGAAGAAGCACAAAAAATTATAGACAAGATGTTTCAAACATTAGAGCAATGGGACTAGCTCAAGTAGTAAATAATTTATTTACAGCTCAAGACGCTAGTTTTGCAGCAATGTCATCTAAAGCAACTAAACCATCTATATTAGCAAAAGGATTATTTAAAGGATTTAAAGATACTAGGTCTATTTATAATGAAATAAAAACATTTGATACAGCAGATGTTGGTATTGATACATTTAGTAAACGAGGTGTTAATGGCTAAACCAGACGATCAAACAGTAGACTTTGCATCGCAAATACAAGTAACAGGACGTTCTGGTCTAGGTGCTGCTGCTGGATATGAAAGACAAATAGCTGAAAACTGGTCACAAATAGGCAACGAGTTTAGAAGTTATATGCTTGATGAACTTAAAGCAAGGAACGTAGAAGACGGTATAGCACTAGCTAACCAAATACAATATGATGAACAAACAGTAGAAGCAGATGTAGATGGTAAAAAACTATCAGTAACTATGCCATCATTGATTGCGCCAGAGGGCAAGATAGTAGGTCAGTCTGGGTTAGATGCCTATAAAAAGATTGCTGCTAAAACATATGTAGCTGAACTAGAAAACGATTTTACAACAATAACAGAAACAGAAGCTAATATTGCAGAAGATCAAAAACTTACTATGCAAGAGTTTACTGCAAATGTTACTGATAAACATAATATAATATATGATAATTTACCGCCTGATATTGTAAATGCTATAAGACCAGATATAGAAAAACAAATAATACAAAGAGCAGCAAGAGTACAAAACCAATACTTAGCATTTCAAAATGCAAATCAACAAGAAGCATATCAGAATCTATCAATAGATTATAAAAATAAAATAACTAACTTATCTAATATTGGTGATGCTAAAACAGCAAGAATGCAACAAGAACAATACTTTAAACATTTAGAAGATGGTCTTAAATTAGGAAATATTAAAGGACTTACTAGAGAATTTATTCAACAAGAAAGAGCAAGAGTAAACGGTGAGGTATCATTTAGATTGATGTTAAGTCAGTTTTCTGTAAAAGAATTAGATTCTAGAAATCTTAATCATATACGTTCAGAAATAAATAACTTAACAACATTAAAAGATATGTTAACACCTGTACCGGGTATGGATAAAGGGCAGTTAGTTAACCCTTATACACAAGAAACTTTAGATATAAGTCCAGATTTAATTAAAGAAATGATTGCAGATCCACAACAAGCAGAAAGAATAGCAACAGATTTAAATGTAAGACTACGACATTTTTCTGGATTAATAGAAAATGTTGATAGTGGATTAGAAAGCTTAGAATTATCAAACAGTTTAATAAGTTCAAGAGACGCTAATATACAACATGAAAAGTTAACAGAAGCAGATATGAAAAAACTTACACCTGATTCAGTAGGATACGGTGCATTAGTAAAAGATTATAATAAAAAATATAGAAAGAATTTAAGTAGACAAGATTCACTAACGGATCAACAATTTCAAATAACATTAATGACAGATTATGGTGTTGCTACTCCTACGTTTATCAAAACAATGACTGCTAATTTAAATACAATGGACGTAGAATATCTAAAAGTAATGTACGATTCTGGTCTTTTATCTAAAATGAAAAATCATAAAGTTACAGGTAAGGGTGGTAGAGCATCATATGTTAATTTGTTTGAAAAATATTTTGGAGACTTAGCTGATAATTTTACAAGAATTACTAGGGCGTTAGAGCAAGGTGAAGATTTACAGGAAATAGCAAGAATCTACACAATGGTAAAAGGTGGTGATGCAATGACAACAACAGAATTAGAAGCATATTTAAATCAATCAGGTTCAGGATTACCTACAAACAGAGGTGCAATAACTTCTACAGCAATAGCATCTTATCAATCACAATTTCCCGGAGTAGATATAGATAGAGCAAGAGCATATGCAGATAAACTTATAAGACAATTACAATCTGATTCTCTTACTCGTTCTTTATATGCATCTGGTAATTTTAATATTGATGATGATATATATGATAGAGAAAAAACAAGAGAATATGAATATGGAATAGTTAAAGATGGTTATATATTTAATCCATCTGGTATAGATTCTCATAGAGCAGGACATCAAGAAATGTATATTGCTAGACATAAAAACATACAACAATTTGCATTACCTCCTGTTATAAATGGAGAATTTGATTATACAAAAGAATGGAATCTAGATTACATGGTTGATTTTATAAGGATGCATATGGCTAACGATCCAAATACAAATTGGAATACAGTATTTAAAGGAGACATTGGTGGCTACATAAAAAAAGAATGGAGAAAGGGAGGCAAAATAAAAATGGTTCCTGTCGGTACAAATCAAAAATATCCTACTTATCAGCTAGTTCATCTAAATGAAAACAACAGTCCTACTTATGTTACTGACGCATCATTTCTACCAACAGAAATAAACATTGGTGATATTTTTCAACCAGCTTATAAAAACATAGTATTGAATGAAGACTTTAGAAAATTTATGTTAGAAAGAACAAATAGAAATTTTGACGGTAAAGTAACAGAATTAGAACAACCAGACATAGATAGTCTTTGGTACAAAATAGGTAGAGAAACTAACCAGCTTTATAAAAGTATTGATATATTACCAGATGAAAACTGGACATTAGGTGAAACAGCTGTTGCTGGAGGTGTTGGTATAGCATTACCTACTATGTCTAATGCATTAGCTCCTGTAAAAAATCTAATTAGCAAAACGTTTAAATCTGCAATAAGTAAAGGACCAAAAATTAGTTTATCAAAAGAGGCTAAAAAAACTGTTGATATAGTAAAAGGTAAAGGCACTGGCAAAATAGGATGGAAAGGCAGAGCAGCTTTAGCAATTACTTTTTATCTAGGTACTACTCTATACAGCAGAGAACTAGAACAATTTCAACAAGGTTTTAGTGTTCCACCATATAGTATAAACGATATGCAAAATCATATGAGATTTAAAAAAGAAACTGATTTATACCCAACACAACTACCTAAATGGGCTATTGACGCATTCGATCCAGATATAGAAACATATAAATTTACAGAAGATTATGTAGATGAAATGGCAGATGTTTATTATCCAAGCGGTGGTGAGGGTACTATGATGTTATCTGCTGAAATACATCCTGAAACTAAACAATGGATTGTATACCCTAATATAAGGGTTGTAGATGGAAAAAGAGTATTGTTATCTAGAGAAGATGGATTACAAGAAGCATTAGATAAAAATGATTTTATACCATTTGGAGATGCTGACGATCCTATAGCACAAAAAAAAGCTATAAATATGTCTAAGAATTATGGAAAAGAAGTAGACTGGTGGAGAAAAAATCCAAACTTAGAATGGTGGGTTAATGGAGTAGACATTGACAAATAAGCTAAATATATTTGGCACAGAATATTCTTTAACTAAAGAACAATTAGATCCATATGGACATCAATTTAATAATGGATTAAACAATGTACGTAATGAACAGCTATATGAACAGCTCGAAAAAGAGTTTGATGTAAACCAAGAAGACGAATTTAAACCATTTATTACATCAACAAATACTACAGCTTCACCTATACAGTCTGTTAGTAGAGTACAAAATAATTATGACCAAGGATTCTGGTCTGATGTAGGTGATGAATTAGGATTGTGGTGGCATGGATTAGCATTAGATGAAAACGAATTTACAAATGCATATCTTTTAGGGCAACAACAATGGTGGCAAAAACCACCAGATAAAACATTTAATCCTTATAAAGAAGACCAAGGATACGAAAAGTATAGACATTTATTTAAAGATGTAAGAAGTAGAGAACATTTTGAATTTTTAAAAAGTAAAATAGATGAACATCTTGCAGCAAGGTCAAGATTAGATATGACAGAAAGACAGTACGGACCTGCAATATTAGCTGGTTTTACTGATCCAATTAACTTTATAGCATTGCCAGTTACTAGAGGTTTGTCATTAGGCAAACGATTTTTAAAAGGTGGTACGGTAGTATCTGGTGCTGTAGCTGGTACTGAATTAGTTAGAAGACCACTCGATCCGACAGCATCAGAGGGTGAAACTGCATTTTATATTGGCTCATCATTTCTTATGGGTGGTGGTCTAACAGCAGCACTCAATAGAGGTTCTTACAGAGGAGCGGTAAAAGAAATAGAAAAGTCAAAAGTATTAGATGATATCAGTACACCAGAAGTAGCATCGAATAAAATACATATGACAGAGACAAGAGAAAGAGGACAAGCAACGTTTGATCCAGAAATAGATAGTGATGGTTTAATATTTAATCCAAAAGATTATGAACCAAACATACAACTAGAAGAAACAAACATGTCACAAAGACTAAAAAAATATACAGCACCTGATGACATTGAAGATAAAATAACATTAAAAAATACTTTTGAAGAAATGTATGATGTTTTTAAAGATACAAATATTGGTCTAAAAGAAAAAACACATTATGCATTAGGCGAACGTGTACCTAAAGCAAAACAAGTATATACAGCTATTGGTAGTAAACCAGACAGAATTGCAGCAGGAATGAAAACACCTCAAGGTATAGATGCTTTTATAAAAAAACTAAAAGAAAAAAATCTTATTGCATATGCTACAAAGTTTTTTAAAAAGGAGTTTAATCAAGCAAATATTACAGTAGATAATCTAAAAGATTTAAGTTTAAGAGATAGAGGAGCTAATACAAATTATAAAACATTAATTAAACAAAAAACTTCTGAAGTAAATAAATTAAAAAAACAATTATCAAATATAGATAATCCAGAAAAATTACGTAAATTACAAAGTTTAGAAGATGCTATGGAGCTTTTACCACAAGCTAGATATATGGGTAAACTTATCGATAGCATGAAAAGTAGTCCTACTCCAGAAAATTTTGCAAAACAAAAAGATTTAATATTGCAAATTAAAAATGCAATAGCAAGTAAGGTCGATAATTTAAAAAATGAATTAAGAGTACTCACTGGATTGCAAAATAAATTATTAAACAAAGTAAGGGTTAGAACAACGCCATCATTAAAACAAATATTAAATAATGTATTTAAAAACAAATCTACTAATGTACAAGATGTAAATATGAAGTTACTAAAAGAGGTAGCTGAACATGAAAAAAAATCACAAACAAAACAAGGAACTACAGCTAGGTTTGTAAAGTACAGTCCTAAAACTAAAGTTATGTTGCAAGATACAGTAGAACTAAAAAAATTGTATATAAAAGGCGATCATTTAAAATCACCAAAAGGTGTAGAAAACTTATCAGCTGCTGACTTTCCTAAATTTGTAGATTATTTAGAGTTTAGACAATTAAAAGAAATAAATAAAAAAACAAGAATGACAGATGCAGATGAAAATACTTTAAATAAAAAAACATTAGAAGAATTAAATGCTAAAAAGAATGCAGATTACACAGAAGATATACCTTTCTGGACAAGACAAGTATCACAATTTCAATCTGATTATGGTTTCGTAATGAACTTAAAAGACAAACTCCCTAATATACAATCAATGCCTTTGATAGGTTCTGTAATGTCTAGACTATCTGGATCCATGAGTGTACCTACACAAATGCAAAGATATGGAATTGTAGCGCCACCATCAGCGTTAGCAAAAATGAACTCAGAATATGCATATAAGTATAGAGAAATGATAGAAGCTATAGACGAAGCTTTTGTACGTATAAACGGAAGTGATAAACAACCATCAGATTTTGTAGGATTAAACCTTACAAAAATAGCTATTAAAACAAAAACTGCATTTAGAAAAACAAAAAATAAATTCGCAGAAACTACTGGCATAAACAAAATAGGTGATACAGAACTTGATAAACCAGCAAATTTGTTTACAGAAGAAATGGTAAACGAAGCTATAGGTCGTGGAGTTATAAGTAAAGAATATAGAAAAAATATGCCAGATGAATTAAGAGGCGCTGTAGATGCTGTTATAGATTACAACAAATTTATAGATGATATATTTAAAAAAAATAATATGTATGTGTCGCAACAAGGATATTTAAATATTCTTAAAATGAAAGAAAAAAGATTTAAAGAAGTTTCTAAAATAATTACAGGAAATAATTTAAGAAAAGATAAAATAGCACCAGATGGTTTAGAAAATTTACAAGTTTTAAAATCTAAATTAAAAGCACAAACAGATGATTTAACAAAACGACAAAAACAATATGATGAAAAACAAGAAAGAAAAAATAAACTATTTCAAACACAAAAAGACAATGGTGTTTATGCAGCTAAAGAAGATTATTTTTATAGAGTATGGAGACTTGACAGAGTTATTGAAAGAGAGAATGAATTAAAAAAAATATTATACGATCATTATGCAAATCAAAAATTATTAGATATAGAAATACCTTTAGCAGGTGGTAAGAAAGGAGAAACAACTAATAAGCTTGTAGATACACAAGGTTATACAGGAATATATTATTATCCAAAAGAATATAAAAAAGGCGTAAAGCCAGAAAAAACATTTGTTAGTGCTAAAGATCCTAAATTTACAAAAGAGGGAGCAGAAGAAACATTTGACCAATTTGTAGAAAGTTTAAAAGAACAAGGATTTAAACCAAGAAAAGTTGCAAAACCATCTGGCAAAGCAATTATATCTGACACAGTAGAAAAACAATATCAATCAATTATAAAAGAAGCTAATAAACAAGACACAATGAATGTTGGTGGTTTTGGTATAGATAATTTTGGTAAATATGTAGCTGGTAGGACAACTCTTATGAGCAGACAAATTGATATACCTAATGAAAAAATATTAGATTTTATACAACTCGATGCAAAAGCAGTAATGAATAACTACAGATATAAAGTATCACCAGCTGCTGCAATAGGAGATACTTTTGGCGATCACCATCTTGATGATGCACTTACAGTATTAGAAATAGAAATGTCAGTCAAAGACTTAGGTAAAAATATGACTAAGAAAGATGTAGACGATGTAATTACTAGCATTGCTGATACAAAAGACAAAATGTTAGGAATGTACAATTTACAAGACGCAACATCAGTTGGAAAGAAAGTAGCTAACTTTTTTAAGGATTGGGCATCACTAGCTTATATGGGTAAAGTTCTTATATCAGCATTGCCAGACCAAGGCAAAATGATTATGTCACAAGGTTTTACTAGGACTATGAAAAAAGGATATGGTCAATTGTTTAGAGATGTAGAACAACATGCAAAAGCAGTTAAATATGCAAGAAAGCATGGTATTGCAGCGGATGTAGCATTAGGTAATACCAGAAGAAGACTAATAGAAGAAACAGGTCCAGCAGTATATGAGGGCGGAGAAACCATGATAGGTAAATTAGGTAACTCTATTGCTGAAAAGTTTAATAATTGGCAAGGTCCATGGTATTTACTAAATGGTTTAACTCTCTGGACTGCATATTTTAAAGAAATGACTGGTATTTTAGCATCTGATAATTTTCTTAGATTATCTATAAAAGCTGCAAAAGGCACAGCAACAGAAAAAGAATTGCAAGTTTTATACAGAGCAAACATAGATTTAGAAACAGCTAAGATAATAGCTAAAGCACCAATTGAAACTACTGGTACTACGGCAGATGTAAAATTAGGTTCAGTTACTAAAACAGTAGACGATGGTGATATTTTATATATGGCAAATACTGACGAATGGGTTGGTCCCGGACAAGAGGGCGCGGCTCAAAGACTTAGACAAGCTGTATGGGCAGAAACCAACAGAAGTATTGTAACTCCAGATGTAAGTGATACACCGGGTGTAATGTCAGGTTCAATGAGGATAAGAGATCCAGAAATGAGAAAATCATTAGAGGGAGACTTTGGTCAATCTATTGGTTATAAAGCAGATGAACGTGGTGGAAAAATACACAATGCAGCTTTATCTATGCCTTTTCAGTTTTTTTCATGGGGTGTTGCTGCTAACAGAAAAGTTGTTATGTCGGGACTTTCTGGTCGTGAAGCTGATTATATGTTAGGTGCAATGACTATGGTAGGACTAGGATATATGGCAGATTATCTTAAAAATCCTAGATATCATGAGTATAAAACCACTACTGAGAAGATAGTGAGGGCTGTTGAACTCAGTGGTATTGGTGGTATGATTACAGATATGAACTTCTTGACAGAACAAGTAAGTGGTGGGTTGTTTAATTTCCCAGTAGGTTTAAGACCAATGCTTGGTATACAGCCACGATTTGGTCAACCAAAAGCACATGATGCTCTTGGTGAATTTGTTGGTGCTGGACCAAGTATACCATTAGATTTGTTGTATCATTTTACATCAGATGATGTTACTTATGAAGATACAAGAAATATAACAAGAAGAGTATTACCCGGATCGCAATTAATATGGACAGATTCTTTATTTAAGAAAATGTATAATTCAACCTACGACACCTTTTTTATGAAATGACAATACTAACAGCAAAAAACACACCAAGAGTATCTTATACAGCATCTGGCAGTCAAACAGCTTTTACTATTACATTTGAGTTTTTTAGTACATCTGATATAAAAGTATATAATGGAACAACTTTACTCACTTATGAAGCAACTCCGAGTGCTGCTAACAAGTACAGCATTTCAGGAACAGCTAGTGCTAGCGATAGTGCTTATGAGTTTGGGGCTGGGGGTATTGTTACTTTGGGTGGCAGTGGAGCTACTGCTGGGAACATTATTACTATTATTAGAGATATTTCGATAGAACGCTCTACAGATTTTCCAACAACTGGCTCATTTGACATAACCTCACTTAACACAGATTTAGATAAAATATATGCAAAACTAGCTGATATCGATACACATACAGATAGATCAGTTAAATTAGCTGATACTGATAGCATAGTAGCTGACGTTACATTGCCAGCAAAAGCAACTAGAGCGTCTAAAGTTTTATTTTTTGACGCTAATGGCGTACCAGAAACAACTTTATCTTCTACTAATTTAACGACACTAGGTGAAAAAACAACAGAAATAACAACTGTTGCTAACAGCATAGCCAACGTAAATACAACAGCTACGAATATTGGAGCTGTAAATACTGTTGCTTCTGACCTTGCAACTGTTGCTGCAATTACAACTGAGGTTCAAGCTGTAGGAGCTATTGGCTCAAATGTAACCACAGTCGCTGGAGTAGCAGCAAATGTTACAACTGTTGCAACAAATATTAGCTCAGTA
>MDSV01203726.1_pt1 | contig 13515 bp, 9 predicted proteins | sample 810851 | NCBI WGS metagenome assembly MDSV01 (sample SAMN05326640, study PRJNA326480) | marine metagenome | isolation source: seawater | place: Atlantic Ocean: North East | collected 2012 | reverse complement strand
TGAATGGATTCTTTGAACCTTTTACTAGAGAATTACCTATGGAATATGCGGTTGAATTGAATAAATTAATGGCATTAGAGATGGAAGGAAGTATTGGTTAAATGGTGTTAATATGAATGCCGGAACTACATATAAGAAAATTTCTGAAACAACTGATAGAGCCGATCATCTTTGGCGCTACACACCGTGGAAGAAAGTTCATCCGACGGGAGATATCAAGAAAATACCTGAGATGGATGAAGAAATCAGTATACGTTTGATTAATCTTGATGGATCTGAACCGGCAGAAGGAATTAGTCTTCAGAGAGGAGATGAGATTGAAGAAGATTTACCAAATATAGATTTGGTGGCAACTTCTTTCGTAAAAGCGGTTTCTGAGAATTCTAGATGGGTGTTGAAAACTGAAAGGAAATTTTACTCCGAAACTCCAATATTAATTGAAATAGAAGCAGATGGTGATATGCATGCATTAGAATTAATACTTGATATTGGAGAAATGAGTGATTTTGAAATAATTACACTGATAAAAGGAAATGCAAATTGGATAGGCCTATTGAGAACAGGAAAGATAGGAAATGCATCGAATATAAATGACATTACAGTCGGACTGCAGAAAAAAGGAGTGTTATTGAGGTTGGATTCTATGTCATTGGGCAGAGATGCCAATATGAATACTGGCACAGTATCATCAGGCTCGGAGAGGACAAAGGCTGATTTAAGGTACAAAATGGCTGAAAGAGGAAGTAATTTACATGTTCTTGGATCAATATTATCAAGAGATGAAATGCATCTCGATTACCATATAGAAATTCAACATGATGCACCTGAAACATTTAGCAGACTTGCTTGGCATGCAGCATGTGGAGGAAAGAGTCGGACAATTGGTACAGGGATGTTGAAAGTGGCCAAGGGTTCAACAGGCACTGATGCAGCACAGAATTTTCATAATTTATTATTATCTAAAGATGCTCGGGCAGATGGAATTCCAGAACTAGAAGTCTCTGAATCCAATGTTGTTGGTTGTGGTCACGGCATTGCAAACGGACCAATAGATGAAGGTCAGATATTTTATTTAGAATCCAGAGGATTTTCAGAATCTGATGCTAGATCTGCCTTAATAGCAGCATTTCTAAATTCTACACTTACCAAAATGGGAGGTACTAACTTACATAATTGGTTAATTAAATTATTAACTTCTGAATTGGATGTAATGAATAAATGAAGTGAAACGAAGATGGTTTCAAGAAACGGTCTGAATAGCAGGAAAAATGAGAAAAAGATATCTACAATAATTTGTCTTTTATTCAGTTTTTATCTCTTATTGGCTTTTTTAGCACCACTAATGGTAGAAGAAGGTTCAGTCCCACAATTATCCGGAAGAGCCAATGCAATAGACTATGCAACTGAAAAGAGTTGGGGGAATCTAGATCATGGAGAAGATGCTAAAATGGGACATGATCAACCAAAATATGGAGTTTTTGCTTGGTCAGAATTAAATCCTGTCTGGGCATTTACATATATGATAGGAGACATTAATTGCCATCAGAAATATGAACGTTCTTGGGAAATAAATGATAATCAGATGCCAATTTGCACCAGAGATGTCGGGATTTTGTTCGGCATAATATTGGGATGTTTGATTTTTAGAAATAGAGGTTACAATAGGTGGACGATAAGAGATACTTTTCTGACAATAATCCCAGATAGTAAACTTTCGATAATTTACAAAAATGATTTACGTATGATGGCTATGTTTTTATTGATAATATTGACAATAATTCCTATAGGTATTGATGGTTTTTTACAATTATTAACAAGTTATGAATCCACGAATTTTAAGAGAGTCGGTACTGGCATAATAGCGGGTTTTTCACTTGGATGGTTGATATGTTCTATGCTAGCTGCAAAGCCGGAATATTTTGATAACTCAGAAAAAGTAGTTTTACCATTGGGTTCGCTGCTAAAGATAAAATGAATTAATTACCATTCCACCATTTTATTAAGTCCTCTTCAGAAGCTATTTTTTTATTCTCTTCCCTGCCATCTCCTAATGTATTTAATCTCGAAATCATGGAATTTATTGATTCCATATTAGTATTGACTTTCATTATATGAGGTAAACAAAAGCGCAAATGTGTTTTTGGATTTTGCCGTTGCCATTTTTTAATCTCGTTTCTAATAGGCCAAATAACTAATAATAAACGTCCTAATGGGTAATATTCATCTTTTAGACGTGATTTTGAATTTTCTCCAGATAGAAGTGTCTTAGTTTGTGTCAACCAAGACAAATCATGATGTAGAAATCTTATTATTCTCCTGGTGTGACTATACGAAACATTTCTCACAGGACCTAATGATTCTCTTAATTCCGATATATCGGCTGAATTCATCAAAGAAAGAGTCCCACATATAGAAGAAATAGAATGATTAAGGATACTCCTAGGGAATGTTATATTTTCTTCTTTAAATGATTCTTGGAGTTTTTTATTATGAATTTTTTGTGCATTAATGATTATTTTCCATGGTTTTTCACCATTAAGCCAATTCTTATTATTCCTAATTTTCTTTAGCCCGATATTCTCTAGAGTTGATTGTCCATCTAATGAATGTAGTAATTCTCTCAAATGATAAAGTTCTACATCTTGAGATTTTACATTAATTGGTAAAGGTTTAGAATGTAAAAAATTCTTTAAAACGATTGTTAATTTTTTACGAAAATCTGATTCAGATGTTTCATTCAATATTGGACCTACTAATGCCCCCATATCAAAAGGGATAGGCATGTCTAATTTTCCTGAGAGTAAATTCTTATATCCTTCTCTAATTTCTTTTTGTAATTCAGAAGTTTCAAAATACTCTTTCTTATCTGATAGACTTCTCAGTGTACCTCCTTCGATTCTTTTTAATGCGATTTTGGGATCGCAATCTACCCAGATACATAAATCAGGTATTAATGCCGCAGAATTCATATGAGCGACCCTTTCTAAACCTAATTTTCCTACTATTCCTTGATATACTAATGAAGAGTGAATGTTTCTCTCACTCACTACTGCTCTACCTTCTTTCAAACGTGGTAAAATCCAACCATGAGAATGATCTAGTCTATCTGCAGCAAATAAACCAGCTTCTCCCTCAGGCTTTAAGCTCTTCATTTTAACTGAGTCAATTGCCAAACGGCCTAATGGATGATCGCGTCTGGGTTCACCCGTTTTTTCGACTGATGTAAATGTAAATTCTTTCCCTAATATTTCCGCAACAATTTTTGTTGCCAATCCTTTTCCGCTACCGTCTCCACCTTCAACAGTAATAAGATACATAACATTCCTCATTCAATATTTATCTCATTAGCAATAAACTGGTGTTTGGTAAGGCTAGAAAGTGCCATACCAATAAGTATCAGAAGTGGACCAATGAATAAACCACCTCTGCTCCAGAGGCCAATAAAAGAAAACCACCAAGCTTTCTTGTAACTCTTACCATATAACACTTCATAACCTCCTCTAATTCCGAATAAGCCTGAAATTAGAGTTAAGATTGCAATTATTGTCGCTAGAGTAGCTGCCTGAGTTAGATTACTGTCCCCTCGCCAATCAATTTCAGTCACTAGTTCATCATCTCCTGGCATCATAGTAATTGGTATTTGAGTATGATCACCAGGTATCAAAAATAATCTTACTGAAATATTATCCTCTAAAGAAGCAAACAAAATGAATGAGTGACGTGGTACTTCTTGTATCTGGAAACGCCCACTTTGATCAGTAAAGGTTTCTTTACCTGTTACAGTACCGTCATCATTCAAAAGAGTTAATCTAACTCCCTCTATTGGTTCTCCGCCTGTATTATTATCAATAAGTGCAGAATTAACAATCCCATTGATATCTGCATAATCATCATCACTAACTAATGAGCCAGATAATATTTCGGCTGGATTTGCAGAAATGGCTAAGACACCAAATATTGTGCCTAGAAGACTACCGGATATAATCAAAACCGCTGCTGCAACTCTTGTGGCGGAATCTTCAGAAAGATCTGAAAGCCAAATCTCTAGAGATGACATATTATCATAATCAATATCTGTTCTCAATCTTCTTCCTCCTCCTCAATAGTATTGCCAGATGAAGTTAACTGTTCATGTTGTCGCATAAATGTTCTAAAAAATAAGAAAGTGAAAGCTGGCCATGATCCAGGCATTACAAAAATAGTGATTGCGACTAAACTAATTATTGATAAGAATGGATTTTTTGATAAATAATTTGTGATTTGTTTAAATTTAGATATATCTGATTCTATGTCATTGCAAGAAATATTTGACTCATTAAATGAAGTGAGATTAGTGAAATATATTTTTTCCCAATTTTTTCCGGTTAATAGAAAATAATTATCTTGTTCTGAGAATGCGATGCCATTTAGTACTGAATCTTCATCTTTTTGATTATCTGACAATGATTCCAAAGAAATTGAATGTTGGACAATCCCACTAGTAATATTTATTGAAATTATTCTATTTTCTTTCCAAATATTTGCATAGACTAGATCTCCGACGCATTCCAGTTCATTAAGATTAGAAATCTCTTTATTATTTTCTTTTACAGTAATTATTGAAGATACGTTAAAATCATTAATATTTCTTATTGCTAATTTGGAAGATCCGTTGGACATAATGAAAGTATCTCCATTATTGCAGAGACCCCAACCTTCTCCAGTATAATTATAATTCCCAATCAATTCAAAGGTATCTATATCGAATATCTTTGCATGCTGTTCCCTCCAAGTCAGCATAACAATGGAATTATTCAATATTGAGATACCTTCAGAGAAGATGTCTTCGTCGAAGTTGATTTCACGTATTACTTCTCCAGAAGACATATTTAACTCTCGGAGGCTAGAAGATCCATATATCCCAGTACTTTCAAATAATCTTGTGCCTTTAATTTCTAATCCTTGTGTAAATGAATTCGGCTGATGATCTATCGTTTTGATAATATTGAACTCCATTTCAGAGTCATTACACGGAGAAGTAGCTAAAGAATTGCTTGGCAATAAAATTAATATTACGAGGCAGGGAAATAATTTTTTTAAATTGATATTTGATAACATGTATGAACAATGCTCCATCGACGTTAAAATATGTCTTTCGACCGAGTAAATAACATTAATACAGTGAGTGAGGATTATGTTGGCTATTAAACCTAAAACTGACTCATTAATACCACTTTTACTAATTTCTGTTCTAGTATTCTCTATTTTTTCTCCTTGTATATTTCCTGAAGAAATTTCTGAAGAACGAAAGCCTAAATTCATTACAACTGACCTCTCTGAATTCTCCCCTAGTGAAGAGGGGAAGGAATACATGTTTAACGGTGATGATTTATCGGTCTTCTCTGCGACTGGTTTTCTAAAAAAACAATGGGCAGAAGTAGGATATCCGGAATTAGTCCTACCTTTCTCAGAAAATGAACAGTCTAAGAATTCGATTAGTAGTTGTGAGAATGCATGGAGTGTTGGAGAAAGTGATAATATAACCACTTCTGGAGGTACTATTACAGCGACCGTTCAGAGGATATCGACAAACTCTGCAATATTTGTAGAAAATGGAAAGATTGTCTCTTCAACTACTTTAAATGACATAGTTTCTACTTGGGAGTCGACTATTTTTCCAACAGATACTTATTATTTTGGAGAAGCGCCTGATGTAGATAGTAATTGCCAAATTGAAATAGTGATCTATGAAATAGATGGTGTTGGAGGAACAGGCGGCTATTTTCAACCAGGAATATCATCTATTAGAGAAAGTTTGTTTTTTGATATAGATGATATGAATTCAAGAAATACCATACTAGCTCATGAATTTGAACATCTTTTACACAACTCAAGAGATCCTTTTGAGTATATGTGGATTGATGAAGGAGCAGCAGATATGGCAGCATATTTGTGTTTTGGAGCAACTGAAACGCTTAGCTACCATGCAAATGAATGGTCTCAGAATTCTAGTATTAGCGTCAGATGGTGGAATGATAGGATTGCCGATTATGGAGCTGGTTTCTTATTTCTGATGTATATATCTGACAAATTAGGAGGAGGACAGGCAATACAAAGATTAGTTGCCGATACTGCTGTAGGGGGAGTGTCTGTAGAAAATTTAGCGATTAATCCTGAGCCTGGATCAACACCAATTGGCACAACTATGAATGATATTTTTGCAAATTTTAGTGCTGCGGTTTCACTAGATAGTCCCCAAGGAGCATTTGGTTTTTCCAACCTAGACTTAACTTCTGAATGTGGCCTGGAAGGAATCTGTAAGGCGCAACTAAGTGGAGAGAATGAGCAATGGATCAATAGTTGGCAAAGTGAATCAGAGAGTATTGAAGGTTGGGGAATGAGATCTTATAAATTCAGCCAGGGGAATGGAGATCCATTAAATTTGATGGTTTTGCCCACGCAGTTTGGATTTGTTGGCTCTATTTTAGTCAAAGAAGCATCAACTGGGACATGGACAATGTCAAAATTAAGAATGGATTCTGCAACTGGAGTAGGGACAGGATTAGTTCATGGTTTTGGAAATATTACCAGTGATGTTTATCTATTTGTATGGTATAATTCATTAACAGATGATTGCGACTATAATTTTGTTAATTGTGGAATAATGTCAGGATCGTATCCTGTAGCTTCTTTCACTGTTTATGCTGACTTAATTAGCGACCCAGCAGAAGTTTCAATAGATTCAATAAATGCATTTGACAGAGATGGAGACGGGTTTGAAGATAGTGTAGAATTGAGTTTTGAAATTATTTCTTATGCTTTCTTTGAAATAATTCAAGTAGATTTTGGAGCTTATGTCAATAATACCCTAAAGGATACTCTGCAACTAGAATTGACTGCAGGAAATGGGGAATCAGAAATAGGAATAATTTGGTTTAGTCCACCTACATCTGGCGAATGGACTTTTGGGGTTGAAATATTTGACATCACAGGAGAATATCAAGACTCAGCTTTTTCTCTTCCGGTGAATATACAAAACATGAAACCAGAGGCATCAGGTTCTATTTCAACTAATATCACACAAACATGGACATCGGTTAATATATTTGGAGGAGGTTATGATGTTTGGGGTTTTGGAGATGTAAATGGCTCTTTCACTCATAATGAAACGCCAACAGAATATATTTGGGATCTAGGTAATGGAGAATTTTCAGGACTGAAGAACCCTACGCAATACTATGAAGAAGAAGGAGAGTATCAAATTACATTAATTGTTCGAGATCAAGGAGGTTATTATTCAGAAATTCAGATATGGGATATTTTAGTCAATGATACATCAACTCCTGTTCCAATTGTATCGATAGAAGGAATTGAGATAGAAGAAGAAATAACTATTTTGACAAATCAAAATATTAAATTTTCAGCACTGAACACAATAGATAACGTCCCCATTGAAAGACTTAATTTTACTTGGGACTGGGGTGATGGAGATGTTGATTCTGGAGAAGGATATTTTGAAGCGTATCATTCTTGGGTAGACGGAGATTCAGATGGGGTAGCATATCAACTTATACTGACGGTTTTCGATGGTAAACACTATGCAGAATATTCATTACAAGTGAATATTATTAATAGAATTCCGAGGCAAATATTTGAAGGTGAATTGCAAACTGACACACTTACTCCCTTGGAAATGCCCGAAATTTTTATTGATGATGATGGAATAATTGTAGAGTACGAATGGATTTTTGAAGGAGGTGTCAATACCTCAGATTCAGGAGTAACTTTAACGTCGGATTTTTCAGAAACTAAGTCTATTAAATCGAATCCCAGAGTAAGTTGGTTAGAACCAGGAATTAAGAATATTTCATTACAAGTAACTGATGATGATGGAAATTTTACAATTGCAAGTTTTACTGTAGAAGTCAATAATCAAAGGCCAGTGGCAATATTCAATCGGCCACCTGACGGGATGACAAGTACAGCTTATGTTTTTCAGAGTTCATCTTTCGACATTGATGGAGATTCATCAAATTTAATTCATATATGGAATATTTCGGATATGGAAGAGTCGATTTATGATGTCTCTTCAATTAGTAGGACATTTTCAAAACCTGGTTTATACTCAGTAAGTCTAACTATCATAGATGATAGAGGATTAGAGTCAGCAACTAAAACTTATTATTTCAAAATTGAAAACCCATTGCCTATGCCCATATTGGAATTTAGACAACCTAGTGTCAATGGAACTATTCTGGAATATATTCCTGAAAATACAGAAAATATTACTTGGCAAATCCCAAATCTAAATGGAGGAGGGATTTTTATTGCCCCTAATATGCCTATAATGTTTGATGGTTCACAAAGTTTTGATACGGATGCAGAATTTCTTGATAAAGAATCGATTGATCCAAATGATACTGATTGGAATGGCATCACTAAATGGATTTGGGATTTTGGAGATTCATCGCCAGAAGTATTAGGGCCAATAGTGTGGCATAGTTATGAACTACCAGGTATTTATTTAATTGAGTTTACAGTTTTAGATGGTTTCGAAGGAGGAGAAGCAAATAGTACCTATCTAACTGTTCATGTTTCAAGTTCACCGGATATTTTAACCACTAATCCAATCGGAACTGAGTATGTTACTGTCGGAGATACGATTAATCTTGACATTGAAGTTTCCGATATTGATTTATCACTAGGAGTTATTGCATGGATGGATGAAGATGCATCTGAAGATTCAGATGGCGATGGTAATATGACAAATGACAGGGATGTAAATCTTGCAGATCAATTGACGATAAAATGGGATTTTAATGTTTTTGAAGATTCAAATTTTGATGGTAACTACAGAAATGATTGGACTAACTGGGAAAATAAAAATTGGAATTTACCTGGAGATTCTAGAATAGCTGTTGAAGTTTGCGATGGAGTAGGAGTGTGTTCTTCAAAGGACTTCATAATAACTGTACTTTCTACTTCGGAAGATAATTCACCAAAAACCCTGTCGGATTTGACAATAGATGATCTAATACCAGATAAGGAGAGTTTTGGCGTACTAAGCCTAGTAGCGATTATTTTGATACTTGGCTGGTTAGTGATGAGACAAAAAAATGAAGATGAAATGGATGCTATCGATATGCTAGAGACTTATGGTGTTGAAGTAAAATTAGAAGGTGGATTACCTGGTATGGATCAACATACACCGCCACCGCAACCTAAATACTTGACCGTTGAAGAGCGAAAGAATAACGAATCAGGTTATGTTCGACCGATTAGGACGAGGCGCGAGAAATGAATAGTAAAAGCAAATTTTTTGCTATAATATCTAATTTATTAATTATTCTTCCAATAGTTATGATTAGCATTAATTCATCAATTATGAACGTTGATGCAGTAAATAACTGTGAGGTCTCCATAGATAGTACATGGGATGTAGATGAGTTAGATAGCACTGTAACATTACATAATGTTGATTCAGGGAATTATTTCCCGGGGCTTTTTTCAGGGGATGAATCGTCATCAAGATTCGGCACTAGTTTGCCACTGACGAAAGATTTTGTATATGAGGTTGGCATTGAAGATGGAGGTGCTACAGCAATAAGTATGAAACTAGTTGCAGGATATAGGTATAACTTTTGCATAACATTTAGTCCATCGCTGAACAGTAATTCAACTATAGCAAAAGGAGATGTCTACCTTATGACTAAAAGTAATTGGGACACATATAGAATAGAATATAATAACAGAGAATATGATGATATGGAAGAGTTACTAGATTTTGTACCTGTAGAATGGAGAGATATGGTCACGTGGATACCATTCAGAGACGTGCATTCATATGAAGGAGAAGGGTATGTACAATTTTCTGTTGGAATAGATTCCTCTGGATCATCATGGAGTTCCATATTTGGAGATGATTCTGCAAATGATTATTATTTAGTATTAGACGGTTGGGACAATAGTAGGCCTAATGATTTGAGACCAATAGGAGATGATATGAATGCAGAAATACTGGTCGAAGTAGAAGAGAGAATAACAATACCTGCTTTTACAGCTTATATGTTGATTGGAGCGCTCCCAATTTCATGCATCATAATACCGATAATACTTCATTTTACATATAAGAGAAGTGCTAAAGAAGACAGAAAAGAAGTAATGCCCGAACAGATGCCATTTTTAGAAGAAAGTTGAGAGATTAATTATATTCTAGCATTTCCCAAGCGATTTTGAGATCGGTTGTATTTATCATACCTTTTTGCGCTAAATGCCAACCGTTTTCCATGGTTGAGTAAACTATTGCTTGACCTAAAATTGGAGAATGTATACGATTCCAATCACCAGCTTGCCCCATTCCCATTATTGTTGTCTTAATTTCTGAGTTTTTCAAATCCCATGCTGCTTCGAATAGATTTATTCCGTCAGTTCTCCCAGATGAATTATAGCATATTTTTATAACATCGCCTAAATCGATATTATCTTTAACATCTTGAATTATTTCCTTTGATATTGGAGCTTCATCCAAGACGTGAGATGAAGCTATGATTTTTGTACCTCCTTTTTTCGCTAATTGGAGAAGTTTTTCTCTCTCTTTGGCATTGATATTTATTTCTAAATCGACCCAACTAACGCCACTTTCTATTGCTTTTCTTAATACCTCTAATCTTTGTTCTTCGTTACCAGGAAAATAACCTCCTTCTCTTTTTGACCGACAGGTCAAAATTACTGGTAAGACGATTCCTTGCCTTAAGGAAACTAATACTGAGTCTAAATCTAAATGATCCAATTCTTGCGGAGTATAAACTACATTTTTCTTGATTTTTGAATTTTCTTTAATGGATTCTGTATCTGCCTGTTCTTCCAATAAAACTTCTTTTTTAGACCATAACATATCCAATCTTACTTCAACCAAATCAGCGCCTGCTGCAGTTGCACTTGCTGCATCTTTTAGGACTTCACTAATGGTACATCCTCTCAAAGAAACGCACACCAATGGCATATCCATGTTAGTAAGCGAGTTTAGTTTTCTGTTTAATTATGTCGTGTAATAACTTTTTTCATTTATCTGATGGAAATGCGAAAAAACATATCAATTTGATAGTTTCTACACCAACTTTTGGAAGGGTTGAATAACCCCCTTACACTAGGTTATTTGTTGTCAAATGAGGTCTCCTAAAAGTAGTCCTCAGGAAAGTAGGTGATACAATGAGCGATGAGATAAATATTTCTGAAAATGGAGGAGAAAATCAGGAATATGACGCTGGAAGTATACAGGTCTTGGAAGGATTAGAGGCTGTAAGGAAAAGGCCTGGGATGTATCTTGGAGATCCACATGACGGAACGGCACTACATCATTGCATATGGGAAGTTGTCGACAACTCAGTTGATGAACATCTCGGAGGCCATAGCGACCTTATAGAAGTGAAAATTAACTCAGATGGAACTTTAACAGTTAGAGATTATGGAAGAGGAATACCAACAGGGATACATGAAGAATTTGGAATATCAGCAGCAGAAGTGATAATGACAAAATTACATGCTGGAGGAAAATTTGATAATAGTTCATATAAAGTATCTGGAGGATTGCATGGAGTAGGAGTATCAGCAGTTAATGCTGTTTCAGAATGGATGGAAATGACAATCCATAGAGGAGGAACGATTTATAATCAAAGATATGAAGCTGGAATTCCTGTAAATCCATTGAAAGAAACAGGAGATTGTCAAGATAGTGGAACTGAAATAACTTTTAAACCAGATTTGGGAATTTTTACAAACGTAATTGAATTTGAATTTGAACAAATAGATACCCGATTAAAAGAAACAGCTTTTCTAAATGCTGGTCTTGAAATTATAATAACAGACTACAGAGGAGAAGATGAACATATTAGCAGACATCATTATGAAGGAGGATTAAGTGAATTTGTTCAGCAGATTAACTCCAGAAGGGAAGTCATGCATCAAGACGTAATAGAGATTAGTGGTGAAAGAGATACTGAAAAAGGCTCTGTAACTGTAGATTTGGCTTTACAATGGTCAGATGCATTTAGCGAGAATATATTATGCTATACCAATATAATCCGTAATCGAGATGGAGGTACACATATGACTGGTTTGAGAGGTGCTTTGACTAAATGTGTAAATAATTATGCTAAGAAAAGAAATTTATTGAAAGGGGATGCGCTTTCTGGAGAAGATGTTAGAGAGGGATTAGCAGCGATAGTGAGTGTGAAACATCCAGACCCATCATTTTCATCTCAAACTAAGGATAAACTAGTAAGCAGTGAAGTAACAAGTATTGTTGAAACAGTAGTCTATGAAAAACTTGGAGAATTTTTTGAAGAAAATCCAGGTGTCGCCAAGTCTGTAGTAGATAAGGCGCTATTAGCCTCAAAGGCTAGAGAGGCAGCAAGAAAGGCAAGAGATCTAACAAGAAGGAAGGGCGTCTTAGAAGGAGGAGGATTACCAGGTAAACTTGCAGACTGTCAATCAAGAGATCCTGCTGAATGTGAAATATATTTAGTCGAAGGGGATTCTGCAGGAGGCTCGGCAAAAACAGGTCGAGATAGGAGAATTCAAGCAATATTACCCCTTAGAGGGAAGATATTAAATGTTGAAAGGCAAATGAATAATCTAGTAAAAGTGTATAAAAACACTGAAATTCAAACAATGATTAGAGCTTTTGGTGCAGGCATAGGAAATACTCCTCCGGGAGAAGAAATTCAAGATGGATTATTCGATACTAACAAATTACGTTATTCAAAAATAATCATAATGTGTGATGCAGATATTGATGGTGCACATATAAGAACATTGATGTTGACATTTTTATGGCGATTCATGAGGCCTGCAATCGAAGAAGGGCATGTGTATATTGCACAACCTCCACTGTATCAATTAACCAAGGGCAGAGTTAGTAAATATGTATTCTCGGATGAAGAAAGAGATAAAGTTCTTCTAGAATTACAGGGGGACAATCCAAATGCCAAGATTGGAGTTCAGAGATACAAAGGTTTAGGAGAAATGAATCCTGAACAATTATGGGCAACTACGATGGATCCAAAGGCTAGAACGATGCTTAAAGTAACAGTTAATGATGCAATTGAAACTGATAGAATGTTTGAAATATTAATGGGAGAAGATGTTCCAGATAGAAGGACATTTATTGAAAAACATGCCAAGGAGGTGACCAATCTTGACATCTGAAAATGAAGAAGAATTAAAAATAATCTCAGAAGAGAATATTCTAAATCATCCTTTGACTAAGGAAATGAAGACTTCTTACATTAATTACGCAATGTCAGTAATTATAGGTCGTGCACTTCCAGATGCCAGAGATGGACTAAAACCAGTACATAGAAGAGTCCTATATGGAATGTATGAAGGAGGACATACTTCTGATAAAAAATTTAGTAAATCTGCTCGTTCAGTTGGAGAAGTGATGGGTAAATATCACCCTCATGGGGATCAGTCAATTTATGATACAATGGTTAGAATGGCTCAAAATTTCTCTTTAAGATATCCTTTGGTGGATGG
>MDSV01202615.1_pt1 | contig 13516 bp, 15 predicted proteins | sample 810851 | NCBI WGS metagenome assembly MDSV01 (sample SAMN05326640, study PRJNA326480) | marine metagenome | isolation source: seawater | place: Atlantic Ocean: North East | collected 2012 | reverse complement strand
TTTTAAATAAGAGATAATGTAACGGCAAAAAACCAATAATAAATATACCTAAATATCTCAAGTAATTGATCAAATTTGCAGTTTCATGTTGATTCCAAGTATTAAAATAAACAGTATTAACGACAAGCAAATGTGCTGACATATAACAACGTTCTCCAAATTTACTTAAAAGAGTATCACACATTTCTTTATGCCCTTCTTGAGATAGTGGATTAAGAAAAATAAAAGTTATAGCTAATATGGTAGGTAAAAAAATTATAAAAGAATTAATAAAAGTCTTTTTAAATGTTTTGAACTGATTCTTAATTATTACTAAAACTAAAATATAGGGTGCAAATAAAATAACTTGTTCCCATATCAAACAGATTAACGGTAAAAAAAAGAATGTGGTATAATTTATATAGTTTTGTGAATAATTCTTTTGACAAATAATCATTGATAAAACATAAAAAGAAAATAAAATTATTTCTTTTCTACCCAATACTTCTATTTCTGCGACAGGATAAAGAAGAAATATTGGACTAAATAAAGCAAATATTTGAATTATATTTAGTTTAATGTCTCTAAAATAAATAAAAATTAAATATAAATATAAAAGGTGAAGAAAACTTTGGAATAAAAATATTAGAAACCTTAATTTTAAATCAAAAAAATCAGAAATTATAATTACAAATTCTCCACTAAGGCCTCTCCTTGTGAAACCACCTTGATAATTAATCAGCCATTCAGATATCGATGAGTCATTCAAAACCGTATGTTTAAAAAATAGATAAAAAACAGCAAAGAAACTAAGATATATAATATAAATCTTTAAATAATTACCTATATTTTTATAACTCATTTTTTTATAAATTTTGCTTATTTAATCACTAATTTTATTTATTACAAATTATATAATTTTCTAAAAATTTCTATAATTAGAATTAAAAATTGTATAAGAATAAAGATCTATAAAATTTTAAGATGTTTAAAACACTCTATAAAAAATGTATTCAACTTGCATCTCATAAAAGTTCTAAATTTTTTTTAGCAATTGTATCATTTATAGAAAGTTCCTTTTTTCCAATACCTCCAGATGCAATGATAATACCAATGGTTTTAGCAAAGAAAAATCATTACATTAGAATTTTTCTAATTGCCTCAATTTTTTCTGTGCTTGGTGGTATTTTTGGTTATTTTTTGGGTTACTTATTTGTTGAATTTGCTAATGAAATTATAAGTTTCTATGGTTACGAAGAAAAAATTCAAAAATTAAAAACTAGTTTAAGTCAAGGTGAAGGTTTTTATGCATGGTTCGGTATTTTATTTTTAGCTGGTTTTACACCTTTGCCATATAAAGTTTTTACTATCGCTAGCGGACTTGTAGGCTTCAACCTGGGCATTTTTATCGTTGTAAGTTTGATTTCAAGAGGATTAAGATTTTTTATAATTTCATATCTTTGTTACAAATTTGGCCATTCAGTCAACAATCTAATTGAAACATATGGGTCAAAATGGTTTACAATATTTGGTATCATTATAGTTTTAATAGCTGCTATTATAATTCTAATTTAAAAATTTATGTATTTTTTTAAGAAAAATTTTTTATATTTTTTACTTATACTTTGTTTTTTAGTTTTGTTTGTAGCGTATTATATTGAGTATATATTGGGTCATCAGCCATGCAAGTTATGTTTGATTGAGAGAATTCCATATATAATAACTATTTTAGCAATATTATTTGTTTTGAAATTTAAAGATTACGAAAAAAAGGTTTTTATTTTAATAAGTATTTTATTTTTGATTTCAGTTGTTATTTCATTATATCACTTAGGTATAGAACTAAATATTTTTGAAGAAACAATACTTTGTAGTGTAGATAATCAAGGAAAAATCTTATCTAAAGAAGAATTGTTAAATCAATTAAATAAACCAGCAATAAGCTGCAAAAATGTAACATTTAAATTATTTGGTTTATCGCTTACTAGTTACAATATTTTATTGTCTTTGATAATTTTATCAAATTCTATAAAATTTTACCGAGAATATGAAAAAAACTAATAAAAATAAAGTTGAGCAATTTATTCGCGTAGATCACGCTGGCGAAAGAGGAGCTATAAAAATTTATGAAGGTCAACTTTTAGCTTTAAATACAATAGTAAAAGATGAAAGTTTAAAGAAAACTATTGAAGAAATGAAACAACATGAAAGAGAGCATTGTGATTTTTTTGAAAGTGAAATAAAAAAAAGAAAAATAAAACCAACTATATTTTTACCTTTGTGGGACTTATTGGGAGTGGGATTGGGATTTGGTTCTACAATCATAGGAAAGAAAGCTGCTATGCTTTGTACTGCTTCTGTAGAAGAAGTCATAGACGAACATTATTTAAATCAAATAAATAATTTAGAGGTAGATGAAATAAAATTAAAATCAAAAATTGAAAAATTTAGAATGGATGAAATTCATCACAAAAATATAGCTTATGAAAAAGGAGCTACCAAAAACGGTTTATATTCAATTATGGATAAACTAATTAAAACAGGCTCAAAGATTGCAATTAATATTTCTGAAAAAATTTAAATATCTAGGACTCTAACTCAACATCCCAATACAGGTAATCCATCCAGCTTTTATGTAGGTAATTTGGTGGAAAATTTTTACCATTTTTATGTAGATCCTCTGTGGATGGTTGATATGGAAACTGAAAAAGTTTCATATCTGAATTTTTTAATAATTTTCCACCCTTTTTAACGTTACAATCAGAGCATGCTGTCACAACATTATTCCAATTAGTCTCGCCCCCTTTTGAACGCGGCAATAAATGATCGAAAGTTAGTTCATCACCACTACCGCAATATTGACAAGAAAACTTGTCTCGTAAGAAGACATTGAATCTTGTAAAACTTGGTTTTGACATAGGCGCAACATAATTTTTCAAAGCTATCACGCTAGGTAATCTCATGTTAAAAGATGGACTTCTTATTACTCTATCGTAATTACTTACAATTATAACCCTATCAAGAAAGACAGACTTAATAGTATCTTGCCAAGACCACAATGAAAGTGGATAATAACTTAAAGGTCGATAATCAGCATTTAACACTAATGCTTGACACTGTTCTAAAGAAACTTTTTTTTCTAAAAAATTATTCATTTTCAAAAACTTAACTCAAATAATAAATTATATCAATAATTACTAAATATTAAATTTTTTTAAAATATAATTTAAAGCCAGACTTGATGCTTCTATTGGGATATGATGTCCACAATTTTTTAATAAATGTGTCTCAATTTTATTATTATTTCTTAAAAAAAAATCTTTTGCTTCAAGTAAAAAGGAAGGTGAGACAATTTCGTCCTGATCTCCATGAAAGAGAATAATGTCTGTTGAATTTTTTTTTCTTTTTAATAGGTCATCTTGATCAATTATTTTTCCAGAAAATCCAATAATGCAATTAAATTGATCTGGATTCGTCAATCCTACATTCAATGACATCATGCAACCTTGGCTAAAACCAGATAAACAAATTTTATTATTTTCTAATTTAAATTTTTCCTTTATTTCATCAATGAATTTTATAAGTTTTATTTCAGATTTTTTTGATTGTTCTATAATATAATTTTTATCTTCTTTCGTCAGATCAAACCATTGAAATCCAGATGGATTTATAAAACATTTTTCAGGTCCATTAGGACAACAAAAAACTGTGTTTGGTAAATGTCTTTTCCAATTTAAAGATAAACTACTAATATCTTTACCATCTCCTCCATAACCATGAAGCAAAATAATAGCATTCTTAATTTCATTACCATTTTCAGGTTCAAGGAAGGTTGATTCTAGACAAAATGTCATACTTTATAAATTATGTTTTTTTATTTTTAAAACATCCTACAATACATTAATGATATCTGGAATATTAGTAAAAATTTTATCAATAATTTTATTGATTACAGTAGGAGTGGTTCTGATACTTGGAATAGGAACTTTATTTAAAGGTGGAGAAACTAGCAAAAAATATTCCAATAAATTAATGCAGCTAAGAGTTATATTGCAGTTCATAGCAATTATTGTTTTGGTAGCTTTTGCATATTTTTTTAAAGACTAATTGTAAGTACTTAACCATTCTATAAATTTTTCATCATTAAAGTTGATAGAGCCAATAATCCTAGCAAACTCTTTACCTTCTTTATTAAATAAGATTGAAGTTGGAATTCCTCTTAATGAAAATTTTTTGGCTAATGTAGATGGTGGATCAAAATATAATTCTAAGTTTTGTATTCCTAATTCTCTAAAAAAAATTTCAGACTTTTCAATTTCATCTTTTCCAATATTAATTGGAAATATCTTTAAATTATTCAAATCTTTATGAACTTGTAGTAAATCAAGTGAAGGCATCTCCTTCTTACAAGGAGCACACCAAGTTGCCCAGAAATTAACTAAAATTAACTTTCCTTTATAATCATCCAATTTAAGCTTTGTCTTTTTTGCATTTAAAAAGGTTATTTTATCATATTTTTTAAAATCTTTATTAATTACAATATTATTAATACTAGGAACTTCATTTGCGAAAGAATTAGACATCAAAAAAAGAAATAATATTAAAAATCTCATGTTAAATAGGTATAATTAATTACCATGGTAAAAAATAAAAACAACCAAGCAATTTGGAACACTAGAGTTAAAAAAGATACTTCAATTCTATTCCAAAAAGTAGGTGGATCAATAGATATAGATAAAAGACTTTATAAAGAAGATATAAAAGGCTCAATTGCACATGTTGAAATGCTCTTCAAACAAAAAATTATTTCATTCAAAATTAAGAATAAAATTATTTATGGGCTGAACAAAATTGAAAAGGAAATTCAGAAAAAAAAATTTGAATTTAATAAAAAACATGAAGATATTCATATGAATATTGAAAAGAGATTATTTCAAATTATAGGAGATGATGCTGGTTACATTCACACGGCAAGATCTAGAAATGATCAAGTCATAACAGATCTCAAGATATGGATGAAATCATCTACTCAAGAAATTAATAAAAATTTGGAAAAAGTTATACTGACTATACTTAAAATCTCTGAAAAGAATATCGAAACTGTTATGCCTGGATTTACTCATCTTAAAAATGCACAAGCTATTTCACTTGGACATTACTTAATGGCTTATATAGAAATGTTTATCAGAGATAAGAAAAGGTTTACTAATAATCTGGAAAGTCTCAATGAAAATCCTTTAGGTGTTGGCGCTCTTACGGGTACATCATTTAATATTGATCGATTTTATACAACAAAAAAATTAGGATTTAAAAGTCCTACAAATAACTCTGTGGATACTGTCTCAGACAGAGATTTTGTTTTAGATTTTTTATATAGCTCTTCAGTTTGTTCAATGCATATATCTAGAATAGCTGAGGATTTGATTATATGGAATTCGGATGGTTATAACCTTATAAATTTATCTGATAAAATCGTTACTGGATCTTCAATAATGCCTCAAAAAAAAAATCCAGATCTACTTGAGTTTTTAAGAGGTAAAACTGGATTTGCTTATGGAAATCTAATTTCTATGTTAACAATATTAAAAAGCTTACCACTCTCTTACTTTAAAGATCTTCAAGATGATAAAGAAATTATATTTAAATCTTACGACACTTTGATTAATTGTCTAAAAGTATTCAATGAAGTTTTAATTAATTTTACCCCTAATAAAAAAAAAATGCTAGAACTTGCCAATATAGGTTATATTACTGCTACTGATTTGGCAGACTATCTTGTCAAAAACTATTCAATGACTTTTAGAGATGCTTATAAGAAAACTGCATTGATAGTTAATTTTGCTGAGAAAAAAAATAAAAAATTGAGCGATTTAACTATTCAAGAATTAAAAAAAATTGACTCTAGACTTACATCTGACATTTTAAATGTTTTTGATATCAAAAATTCTATTAATTCAAAAAAATCTTATGGTGGAACTGCTTTTGAAAATATTAAAAAGATGATAATTAAATATAAAAAGCAATTATGAATAAAAAAATATATCTAATTTTTTTGATATGCATAATAATTTCGTCATGTGGAAAAAAGGGAAACCCAGTGTATAAAGAAAAAGAATCAAAAATATACAATATCAAATCTAAGATTGTTTAATGGAATATAAAAAAAAAAATTTTTTAATAGATGGTTTTAGAGCAAAAAATATTGCAAAAAAATTCTCGACTCCAACTTACTGTTATTCTTTTAAAAAGATAAAAGAAAATATTAATAATTTTAAAAAAAATTTTAGAAGAATTAAACCAATTATTTGTTTTGCAGTAAAATCAAACCCTAACAAAATATTACTTACAGAGATTGGAAAATTAGGTTTAGGTGCTGATGTTGTTTCTCTAGGAGAGCTTAAAAGAGCATTAAAATCCGGTATTAAACCAAATAAAATTGTTTTTTCAGGTGTTGGTAAAACTAACTATGAACTTACGTCTGCAATAGACAAAAAAATATTACTTATAAATGCAGAATCTGAAAGTGAGATTAAAGAAATAGAAAAGATAGCAAAAAAGAAAAAGTTAATTGTAGATATTGGGATAAGACTTAATCCAAACACTGATGCTAAAACCTTGAGTCAAATATCAACAGGTAAAAAGGAAAACAAATTTGGTGTTACAGAAAAAATTTTTTTAGAGCTAGTGAAATATTCTAGGAAATCAAAAAATTTAAATTTAAAATGTGTAAGTGTTCATATTGGTAGTCAGATTCTAGACTATAAACCTTTTGATAAAATGTTAAGAGTTTTGAGCAGAATTTTAAGTAAAACAGGTTTTGTATTTGAATATATTGACCTAGGTGGGGGAATGGGAATTAATTATGAAAAAAACTCAAAAAAACTGAACTTAAATAAATATGCTATTAGTATTAAAAAATTTTTAAAAAAATTTAAATCAAAGATTATATTTGAACCAGGGAGATCAATCATTGGGAATTCAGCAATTTTAATAACCAAAGTTACGTACATTAAAAAGGGTCATAAAAAAGATTTTATAATATTAGATGCAGCCATGAATGATTTAATGAGACCCGCCCTATATAATGCAAAACATAGGATCATTCCTGCTGTAAAAAACAATCAGATGTCCAAAAAAATTTACGAGTTTGTTGGTCCAATTTGTGAAAGTACAGATAAATTCTCTACCATTAAAAAATATCAAACTCTAAACGAAAAAGATGTAGTTCTGATTTGTGACGTAGGAGCTTATGGTATGTCTTTAAGTTCTAACTATAACTTAAGACCAAAGCCTTTGGAGCTTATGATTAAAAATTCAAAAATAAGAATTATTAAAAAAAGACAAAGTTTAAAAGATTTAATTTGAATTATAAAAAAATGCTAAGAAGTTTTTTATTTTCTTTATTTTTTTTTACTGGAATATTTTTTATTTCAATAATATTTCTTCCAGCTCTTTTTATGTCACAAAAAGTTATTATATTTGGAGGAAAATTAATGGGTCATTGGTGTGGATTTTGTTTAAAATTTTTTTTATCAGTAAAAATTTTAGTCAAAGGATCAGAAAGTATTATCCAAAATAAAAAATTTTTTATTGTTTCTTCACATCAATCAATGTTTGAAACATTTTTTCTTCAAACAATTTTTAAATCACCAGTTTTTATACTTAAAAAAGAATTATTGTTAATTCCAATATTTGGATGGTATTTAAAAAAGATTGGATCTATTTCCATTAATAGGAATAAAACAACCAAAGAAAATTTAGATTTTTTTAGTGAAATATCAAAAGTTATTAATGAAACAAATAGGCCTATCATAATATTTCCTCAAGCAACAAGGGTTTTGCCAACAGAAAAACCATCTTTTAAAAAAGGTGCAGGCAGAGTATATGAAGAACTAAAAGTTTTTTGTCAACCAATAGCAATAAACTCTGGATTTGTGTGGCCTAAAAATGGAAAGAAAATATCAAATAGAACAATAACAATTTCTATCTTAGAGGAAATTAAACCAGGATTAGGAAAAAAAGAGTTTCTAGAAACAATTGAAAATAAGATTTATTCTGAATTGGAAACTCTTAACTAACCTTTCATTGGCATCACAACAAAAATGCTATCAAAATCTCCTGGATCTTTTATTAATGCAGGTGAACCTGTGTCATTTAAATATATTTCTATTTTTTCACCTTCTAACTGTGAAGCTATATCTAATAGATATCTTGAGTTAAAACTAATTTCAAGTTCATGGTCAAATCGTACATCTAAATTTTCATTTCCATCACCACTATTTGTATTATTTACAGATAAATTAAGAACGTTTTTTTTTAGATCAAATTTTACCCCATCTTTTTTATCTAATGAAACAGATGCTACTCTATCTACAGAGTCCAGAAATAATTTTAGTTCTGTCTCAAGTTTTTTTTGATTATTTTTTGGTATTACCTGAATATAATTTGGAAACTTTCCATCAATTAATTTAGAGATTAAGATGCTATTTTTAAGCTCAAATTTAATTTTTGATTTAATATTTGAAATTTTTACAGCTCCATCATAATTGTCCAATAATGAACAAAGTTGAAAAATAGTTTTCTTAGGAAGAATAATCGGTTCAAAATTTATTTTATTTTCAAGTCTTACTTTCGATATTGACATTCTATGACTATCAGTAGCTGCTGCTGTTAAATAAATTTTATCTTCTACCTCTGTTTGATGTAAATAAATTCCACTTAAATAATGTCGAGTTTCATCATTAGAGATCGAAAACTTACACTTGTTTAAAAGTTTTAACAAATATTTTGAATTAATAGAAAATTCATTTTCATTAAAATTTTCATCAGTTAACGGAAACTCCGAAGCACTAATACAATTCAAATTAAAAATAGATTTTTCAGACTCTACTTGCAACTTACTTTCATTTGAAAGTGTAATATTTATTTTTTTTCCTGATTTAAGTTTTCTAATTATATCGTGTATAATTGAAGAAGTAGTAGTTGTTTTTCCATTTTCAATAATTTCGACATTGTTAATTTGATGAATAAATATTAGATCAAGATCAGTTGCTGTAAGAGTCAATTTTGATTCATTTGCATCTAATAGAATATTTGAAAGAATTGGAAGTGTGCTTCTTTTTTCAATAACTCCTTGACAATAATTAAGTGCTTCCTGCAAATCTTGTTGATTAATATTAAACTTCATTTCAATTATTGTATAAAATTTGATTTTTAAGCTTATTAATATTTTCCACCATTTCTGGATCATTATCTTTCAATTTTTCAATCGTTTTTACCGAATGAATAATTGTTGTATGGTCTCGATTTGAAAACTCTCTTCCTATTTCTGGTAAAGATTTTGAAGTTAATATTTTAGTCAAATATATGGCTGTTTGCCTTGGTCTTACAAGATAACGAGATCTTCTTGAAGATAACATCTCATTTTTGCTAATCTTAAAGAACTTACAAACTAATGTCTGTATCAAGTCTATAGTGACTTTATTTTCTGACATATTTAGCAAATCTTTAAGTATGATTTTAATTTCAGATAAATTTGGTGTTTTTTTGTAAATTCTTGAAAAAGATACAATTCTATTTATAGCCCCAAGGAGTTCTCGAATATTTCCTGTAATTTCATTTGATAAAAAATCTTGAACTTCATTAGAAAAATTAATTTGTTTAGAATGTAAATTATCAATCTCTGTAATCTTTTTCGCAATAACTTCTTTTCGTAAACGACTGTCTGGTTTTTGAATATCCACTACTAATCCACCTGCAAATCTTGATTTTATTCTTTCTTGAATTCTAGATAACTTATTAGGCGCTCTGTCTGCTGAAACTATAATTTGAGAACCTTTATCCAATAAAGCATTAAAGGTATGAAAAAATTCTTCTTGCATGGCTTCTTTACCATTCATAAACTGCACGTCATCAATAAGTAAAATTTCAGTATTTCTAAAATAATCTTTAAATTTAACCATTTCATTTGATTTAATTGATTTCACAAACTGATACATAAATCGCTCTGCGGAAATAAACATTATTCTATTATTTTTTTTTAATTCATATCCAGCAGCATTCAAAAGGTGTGTTTTGCCCATCCCAACACCTCCATAAATATAAAGTGGGTTGTAATGAGCTGTATTTTCTGAAACTTTTAATGATGCTTCAAAAGCAAGTTTGTTGCTTGATCCTATGATAAAATTATCAAATCTTTTATTTGGATCAACACGATTATATTGAAGAAAAGAGTCTTTAATAAAAGATATATTCTTATCATTATCAATTATTTTATAATTTTCATCAATAACATTTTGTTTTGCAGGTTCCTCAATCTTAAATTCAATTCTTGAAATTTCTTTCCTATGAAATTTAATTATTTGTAAGATTTGATCTAAATATCTTGATGTTATCCAATCACGGATAAATCTTGTTGGAACAGACAGAAGCACATAAGTGTTTAATTGATCAACAAAATTTATTTTTTTTAACCAACTTTCATATACATCGGATCCAAGTTTATTTTTCATTTCAGTTTGAATTATTTTCCATTCAATTTGCTGAGATTCTAAATTTTTTGTATTGTTTGATTTTAAATTTTTATTCATAATTGTTTTTATTAGGAAGAATCTCAGTTAGAGCTAATTAAGATTTATTGCAAGAAATTATTAGAAAAAAATTAAAAAAAATAAACTCTTAGATTGAAAAAATATTTCTCATTTAAAAAAAACTCTTTGACATATAAAAAAATTTTAATTTTTTTTTATATTAAAAATTATAATTACTTTGTTTACTAAATCTAAATATAGTGATAATTAATTTTAGAAAATCATATATTGTGGAATGTGTTCAGGTTGTATTTTATAATATCAACCTACAGTAAATATTTAAAGAGCTGAAATCTTTTTTGTTATCCTAGATAAATTTCTAGAGGCATTTTGCTTTTTTAAAATTTTAGTTTTCGCGATCTTCATTAGCTCAGAATTCAACTTGGGTAAGAAATCCAAAGCTTCCTTCTTTTTCTTTTTTTCAATCAAAGCGTTCATTTTTTTTAAAGCATTTCTATATCTGCTTTTGCGGGCTTTATTAACTTCAGTTTGCTTTGTTATTCTTCTAATTCGTTTGATTGCTGATTTTGTATTTGCCATTGTTCGCAGGGGTATAACTTGAGAACTTATTTGGGTCAATCAAATAATCATTATTTTTGACATAAATTGCAAAAAAAAGTCGATCTATTTGAAATATTTTTTTTTTTGATTATCCCATGACAATCTAATCTTTTACAACTCAATCCTTCTCTATCATAAACTTTAAAATCTTTTTGAAAAGTACCAGTTTTACCAGAAATATTCTTAAAATCTCTTATAGTTGATCCACCTTTTTTTATTGATTTTAAGAGAACTTTTTTTGAGTACTTAAAAATTTTTTTACATTCCTCTCTAGATAAAGAATAGGAAATTTTGTTAGGATTTATTTTACTCAAAAATAGTATTTCACTTGCATATATATTTCCAATACCAGAAACAAAATTTTGATCTAGCAGAAAACTTTTTATATTTTTTTTTCTTTTTTTTAAAAAATCGTAAATATATTTCAAATTAAAATTTGGATTAAATGGTTCTGGTCCTAAATGAAAAAATCTTTTTTTCAATAAAGATGAATTATTGATTATTTGAAAAAAACCAAATCTTCTTGGATCATTATAAACCAACTTTACGTTATCAAAAATTATTTCAACATGATTGTGTTTTTTTGGTAGCATAGGATTACTATAAAAACTTGAATTTGTTATTTTACTTTTTTTATCATTATCTATTAAATGAATTGTTCCTGACATACCAAGGTGAATCAAGCAATAACTCTTGTTTGACAAACATAAAATTAAGTATTTAGAAAATCTATCTACTTTAATTATTTTTTGATTTTTTAATAAATATTCAAAATTTAAAGGAATTTTAAGTCTTAATTTTCTATTTCTAATTATAACTTTTTTTACCTTTTTTTGTTTAATTCTTTTATCTAATGACTGTCTAACAACTTCTACTTCTGGTAATTCTGGCATTTCACACTATATTCAATATATTATTTTATTTTATGCAACAATATCTTCAAAAGAAAAAAGGGCTAGTGCAAAATGTTTTCGATCAAGTTTATGATCAATACGATTTAATGAACGATTTTATGTCACTAGGTGTCCATAGAATATGGAAAAAAAATTTGATAAATATTATCAATCCATCCCAAAATAAAAGACTTATAGATGTTGCATGTGGTACTGGCGATATAGCTAAAATTTTTTTAAATTCTGTAAATAAAGATTTTCAAATAACCTGTGTTGATCCAAATAGAAACATGATTCAAAAAGGTAAAGAAAAATTAAATGGTTATAAAAATTTAAATTGGATAGTTTCATCTGCTGAAACATTGCCTGTTTCTGACAATACATATGATTTTTATACTATAAGTTTTGGATTAAGAAACACTAAAGATTTAAAAAAAACATTACAAGAGGCTTACAGGGTATTAAAACCAGGTGGACGATTTTTATGTCTAGAGTTCTCAAAGATTAATAATCTTAATTTAGAATTTTTTTATAAAAATTACTCTAAATTAATACCATCAATTGGAAAATTAATAGTTGGTAAAAAAGAACCCTATGAATATCTAACTAAAAGTATTCAAAATTTTCTTAATCAAGAAGAACTATTAGATTTAATAAAGAAATATAATTTTCACAAATGCTCTTATCGAAATTTATCTGGTGGAATTGTTGCTATACATAGTGGTTGGAAAATTTAATGATAAAAAAATTAATTACATTATTTAAGCTTGGAAGAAAAGTGGCTAAGTCTGATATATTAAATATAACATCTAAATTTCAAGAACCTCCTTTAGCAGTAAAATTTTTATTTAAATTTTTATCATTTTCTTTTTCACCAAAAAAACATTCTGATTTGGATAAAGATGAAGGAAAAAGATTATCAAGTTCTCTTGAATCAATGGGAACAACCTTTATCAAGCTTGGTCAATTTTTAGCAACAAGACCAGATATAATTGGGGAGGAGTTGTCAAAAGAACTTGAAAATCTTCAAGATAGATTACCCCCATTTTCTTTACTTGAAGCAAAAGAAATAATCAAAAATGATTTAGGAAAAGATGGCTATAATTCAATATTAAATTTAAGTGAACCTGTAGCTGCGGCTTCTATAGCTCAAGTACATAAAGCTCAAATTAATGACGATGGAACAATAAAAGATGTAGCTATAAAAATTCTACGTCCCAATATAAAAAAAATATTCAACGAAGAGATAGACGCAATTATGCTTTTTGCTTTTTTAATAGAGTCATTTGTAAAAAAAACTAAAAGACTAAAATTGGTAGAAGTAGTTTTTTTATTAAAAGAAATTACTAATCTTGAGATGGACCTTAGATTTGAAGCAGCAGCTGCAAATGAATACGCTGAAAATACTAAAAATGATATTGGATTTAGAGTTCCTCAAATTTATTGGAATTTTACAAGTGAGAATGTAATGACTTTAGATTGGGTTGATGGTGT
>MDSV01004791.1_pt1 | contig 13516 bp, 12 predicted proteins | sample 810851 | NCBI WGS metagenome assembly MDSV01 (sample SAMN05326640, study PRJNA326480) | marine metagenome | isolation source: seawater | place: Atlantic Ocean: North East | collected 2012 | reverse complement strand
TGCTGAACCTGATAATGCCATCATCAAACGTGAAATTACAAAACCAAAACCTTTGGTATGTGATAGTTCATGTCCGTAAATAATACCGATACCTATAAAGATACCTGATGATAATGTAGCACCGATTAAGTTAACAGCTGTAATTCCTTCGTGCATTACTAAAATGCCTGGAATTAATTCCATTACTACCGCGCCTTCTGCTCCACCTAGTGCCATGAATGTATAAAGTCTCCATGCCATTACTAATTGGAATAGTACGAATATAGGTAACATGAAATACATTGTTAAGTTTTGGAATGTAGGCCATCCAAGACTTTCACCGTTTTCATCGTACCCAACACCTGTTGTTTCAAATTTTGTAGCGATGTCTACAAGTAGACCTACAAAAAGTAATACAACGCCTAACCAAGCCATAATGCCGCCAAGTAAGACACCAGCACCCGCTACTATAATTAGTATTGGCGCAAGTAGGTAACGTGTGTTTAAAAGTATTTGTCCGATCATCTTTACCTCCAGATTAATCGAATTTGTTTTCTCAACTTCCCTTGGCATCTTGCCATTTTCAGCTGAGTTCCCTAGGAATAAATTTTCCCATTGAGTAAATATTAGTATCAGTTTGCTCGTCTGTCAAAACAATAATGCTAATAAAGAGTAGATAAGAATATAAGATTATACTAATATTTGTAGTATATAATTACCCTTAAAAAAATGGTAAATAATTACATAATAATATTTGTTATTGTATATTGAGTCATGAATAAATTTCACACAAAAATTACTCTACTGATATTTTTTGTCTTGATATTTATAATCCCAATTAAATCAATTTCAGATATCTCAAAGGCATTTCCTGATATGTCTACTGTATTTGAGAGAATATACTTCTATGATGAGAATAATGATATGAAAAGATTTAGCGGGTATGAGAATAAAGTATTACTAGTTTTTTTTGGATATACGCATTGTCCAGATGTTTGCCCTACAACTGTTTTAGATATGGCAAAAGTCATGAAAGGTCTAGGTGCTCAGTCCTCAGAAGTATTGCCGATGTTTATAAGCGTAGACTATGACAGAGATAACTATAAAAAAGTTCGTGAGTATGTAGATTTTTTTGATAACAGAATTGCTGCACTTACTTCCGATAAAAAAAACATTGATGCCTTAACGAAGTTTTTTAAAACCAAATACGAATTTGTTGAACCATTAAACAAAGGGTACATAGTTGAACATAGTTCTAATATTTACATACTTGATAGAGAGCTACAGGTAAAAAAGATTATACCTAACGGAATACCAAGTGCTGAAATAACAAGAATCGTAGAAAAATTTCTTTAATACTTAATCATCATATTTAATGTATTTAAATCTTGGATCATCAGGTGTGCCTTCAAGGGTGTTATCCTCCTCAGACGGCTGCCATTGAACAACTGATTCTATTTTTTCAGCGAGTAAGAAGTCTTTATCAGTTATACCCTTAGCTGCATGATTTTGAAGTTTTACTATAACAAAACCGTAGGACGCAGCGATGTCAGGATGGTGCCATGCAGCCTCCGACAAATGTCCGACAGTATTAATCACCATAAGCGTGCCTTTCCATCCACTAGTTTTATATTTTCTTCTTATCCATCCATTTTCATAAAACCAATGAGGTAACTTATCTGATAAATAGCTGTTAATCTCCCCTTCTGAATATACTTTTTCCTCGCTCATAATAGTTCTCTCCTAATTATATTAATTTATGTCAGCTTGAATCATTATATAAAGAACATATAATTGTGTATAGTTACCAGGGAAGGAAATAATTACCATGAAAAAAAAGCTCAAGAATAAAATTGCTCTGAGGCCGAGAGGTCGAAAGGTTGATTTTGATGTTTTAAGTCAACTTGAAGCTGTCCTTGATACCTCCTCATACAGAAGAGATCATCTCATTGAATACCTTCACAAAATACAGGATTCTCAGGGAGCAATAACAAAAAATTATATGACAGCCCTAGCTAGTCTCATGGGAATTTCTCAAACTGAAGTTTATGAGGTAGCAACTTTTTATCATCACTTTGATGTGGTAGATACAGATTCTGACAAACCACCCTCCCTTACTGTCAGAATATGTGATTCAGTTACTTGCGAGATGAATGGAGCAAATGAGCTTGCAGAAATTCTTGATGACTACTATAAAGGCACGGTCCGAATCCAAAAAGTTCCATGTATTGGTAGATGTCAATCAGCACCAGCGGCTGTTGTCAAATTTAACCCAATTGATAACGCAACGTTTGAAGAAATTAAAAAAAATGTTGATGCAAAAGCATTTTATCCTGAGATTCCAACTTATATTGGTCTAGAAAAATATATTTCAGAGGATGGGTATAAAATTTATGAATCTATCTGTAATGAGAAAATTTCTCATGACAATGCTGTTGAAATTCTTGAGAACTCAGAACTTAAAGGGCTTGGTGGCGCAGGCTTTCCTGCTGGAAGAAAATGGAGAATATTAAGAGAACAAGAAGCTCCTCGATTGCTTGCTATTAATATTGATGAGGGCGAACCTGGCACTTTTAAAGATAGATTCTACCTTGAATCAGATCCGCACAGGTTTTTTGAAGGAATGTTAATAGCATCAAAAGTAGTTGGTATTGATAAAATATATATTTACCTAAGAGATGAATATCCTGCCGTTAAAAGCATCATGGAAGTTGAACTAGATAAATTAAGAAATCATTTTACTGATATTCCAGAAATTGAAATGAGACGAGGAGCTGGAGCATATATATGTGGAGAGGAGTCAGCGATGATTGAATCTATAGAAGGTAAAAGAGGAATGCCACGACTAAGACCGCCATTTGTTGCACAAGTCGGTTTATTTGGAAGACCGACACTAGAGCATAATATGGAAACACTTTTCTGGATAAGAGATATTTTAGATAAAGGATCTGATTGGTTTGCAAATCAAGGTATTAACGGCAGAAAAGGACTAAGATCTTTTTCTGTCAGTGGAAGAATAAAGAAACCTGGTGTTCATTTGGCACCTGCAGGAATTACCGTTCAAGAACTAATTGATGATTACGCGGGTGGCATGTTAGATGGGCACAAATTCTATGGTTATTTTCCTGGAGGAGCATCAGGCGGTATTTTGCCTGCTAGTATGAATGCTATACCTTTAGATTTTGGTACACTAGAAGAGTATGGCTGCTTCATCGGCTCTGCCGCAGTCGTCATACTCTCTGATAAAGACAGAGCAAGAGACGCTGCTAAAACAACTATTGATTTTTTTAAACATGAGTCATGTGGTAAATGTACTCCATGCAGAGCTGGAACATCAAAAGCCTCTGAACTCATGGAAGATAAAAAATGGAATATTAGTCTTCTAGAAGATCTAGCTCAAACTATGTCAGATGCTTCTATATGCGGTTTAGGGCAAGCAGCATCTAATCCTGTAAAATCTGTGTTAAAATACTTCTCGAATGAGGTAAAAGATGTCGGCAAAACCTGAGGATATTAATCTTAATATTAATTGCTCCATTATATTAAATGGAAAGCAATACTCTGCTAATACTGATGAGACGATTCTTGAAGTCTCAAAGAGAATTGGTATTGAAATTCCTCATCTTTGTTACAAAGAAGGCATGAGGCCGGATGGTAACTGCAGAGTATGTGTAGTAGAGATAGAGGGAGAAAGGGCCCTTCAACCTTCATGCGTTAGAAAAGTATCGGATGGTATGGTGATTAATACACATAACGACCGAGTTATACACTCACAAAAAGTTGTAATAGAGTTACTTCAATCTGATGTATCAAAAGAGCTGTATGACCCAAATTCTGAGTTAAAACATTGGTCAAATAAACTTGAAGTTCAAGAAACAAGGTTTCCATCAAAGGTACAAAATAAACATGATTTTTCTCATCCTGCAATTGCTGTTAATTTAGACGCTTGCATTCAATGTACTAGATGCGTAAGAGCTTGCAGAGAAGAGCAGGTAAACGATGTTATAGGATATGCCCAAAGAGGTCTGTCATCAGAAATTATTTTTGATCTAGATGATCCTATGGGAACTAGTACATGCGTGGGTTGCGGTGAATGTGTTCAAGCATGCCCAACAGGTGCATTAATGCCATCAAAAGAAGTCGGGCAAGTTGCTCCTGATAAAAAGGTTGATAGCGTATGCCCTTACTGTGGAGTTGGTTGTTTGCTAACTTACAACATCAAAGATGACAAAATACTTTTCGCAGAGGGAAGAGATGGTCCTGCAAATATGAGCAGACTCTGCGTAAAAGGTAGATATGGGTTCAATTATGTAAATAGTGAGCAAAGGTTAACCGTCCCTCTTGCTAGAAAAAAAGGAGTTTCTAAAAATATTCAACCAGAAGATTTTAATCTAGATAAAATTGAAGATTATTTTGAACCAATCTCCTGGGAAGATGCAATCGATCGAACAGCGGAAAAATTTAAATCACTTACTGATTCAGATGTGCAATCAACTGCAGGTTTTGGATGCGCAAAAGGCTCGAATGAAGAGGCTTATCTGTTTCAAAAACTCATTAGAACAGGTTTCAAAAATAATAATGTAGATCATTGCACAAGGTTATGTCATGCGTCTTCAGTTGTAGCTCTATTAGAAATGATTGGTTCCGGTGCTGTTTCAAACCAAGTTGCAGATGTAGCAGAGGCTGATACTATTATTGTTATTGGTGCGAACCCTACGGTAAATCACCCAGTTGCAGCTACGTTTATAAAAAATGCAGCAAAAGCAGGAAAGAATTTAATAGTCTTAGACCCTAGAAGAAATGATTTAGCTAGACATGCAACTCATTATTTACAGTTTAAGCCAGATACCGATGTTGCTCTTCTCAATGCAATAATGAAATCAATAATAGATCAAAATTTGATTGATAAGAAATTTATTGATCAAAGAACAACTGATTTTGAAGATCTTAAAAAACATCTAAAAGATTTTACTCCTGAAAAAATGCAGTCAATCTGTGGTATTGATGCCAAAACAATTCATGAAGTAGCGAAGATTTACGCATCATCACCAGCGTCTATCATTTTTTGGGGGATGGGTGTGTCTCAACATATCCATGGAACTGATAACGCACGAGCTTTAATTTCACTAGCACTTATGACTGGACAAGTCGGAAGACCAGGAACGGGATTGCACCCGCTAAGAGGGCAAAACAATGTTCAAGGAGCGTCTGACTCAGGGCTGATACCTATGGTTTATCCAGATTATCAAAGAGTAGATAATCCTGAGATAAATAGTTTTTTTGAAAAGTTTTGGGATGCAGAACTGGATCCTAATCCGGGTTTGACTGTAGTTGAGATCATGTACGAAATCACCAAAGGAAGAATCAAAGGCCTATACGTTATGGGAGAAAATCCTGCGATGTCTGATCCTGACTTAAATCATGCAAGAAATGCTCTTTCAAAACTTGAACATCTAGTAGTTCAAGATATCTTCTTAACAGAGACTGCAATGTATGCAGATATTATTCTTCCTGCGTCCGCCTTCCCAGAGAAGACGGGTACTTTTACAAACACTGATCGAAGAGTTCAATTAGGCAATCAAGCAGTTAACCCTCCAGGTGATGCAAAGCAAGATTTATGGATTATCCAACAAATTGCAAGAGGTATGGGTCTTGCTTGGAACTACAAACATCCTAAAGAAATTTTCAAAGAAATGACTAAGTGTATGCCAAGTATACAGGGGATTACATGGGAAAGACTTGAGGAAAGTCATTCTATTACTTATCCATGTGATGATTCAAAAGATCCAGGGCAACCTGTAATTTTCATAGATGAGTTTCCTACGCAAACAGGAAAGGCTAAATTTGTAAAATCACCACTAATTAACGCGGCAGAACTTCCAGATGAATCATATCCATTTGTTTTGATTACTGGCAGGCAACTAGAGCACTGGCATACTGGTTCTATGACACGCAGAGCGAACATGTTACATGAGATTGAGCCAGATCCAAATGCCAATCTTTGTCAAGAGGATATGAAAAAATTTGATATTGTTGATGGTGATCTCATAACTGTTGAATCTAGACGTGGAAAAATCGATGTTTATGCGAGAAGAGATGATATGCTGCAGCCAGGACAAATCTTTATACCATTTTGCTATGTTGAATCTGCTGCTAACTTACTTACAAATGCTGCATTAGATCCATTTGCTAAAATACCAGAATTTAAATTCTGTGCAGTAAATATCAAATGCAATACTAGACATTAAGTTTGCAAAACAAAACCCTCAACGAATATATTTCTCAACTCAAAAGTTTCATTAATAACAATGATTATCTACCTTGTGTTGAACTATTATTACAAGCAATAAAAAGCTATCCCAACGAAGAAAAGTTAAAACTTAATTTAGGCAACATATACAAATTGCTAGATCGTAAAAATAAAGCTATAGATGTTTACACTTCTCTTTTGGAAACATCGTATTCGTCAATAGCATATAATAATTTATCTTTGATAATGTTAGAGATAGGCGAAATTAACCAATGTATTGAATATGCTCGAAAAGCTCTAATAAGCAACAATGAATATAAAGATGCTAAATATAATTTAGCAGTTGGGCTGTTTGAGAATAAAGAGTATTCAAAGTCATTAGAGATTTGTTCAGAACTGGTTAAGGATGATAATTATGAAAGTAAAGCCAGTGAATTAAAAATTAGGATTGAGCAAATTACTTGTAGCTGGGATAACTATGCAGTGACTCAACAACTTCTCAAATCTAATTCAATAACTGTTCATCCATTTCTACATATCTCAAGTATTTCAGATGAGAGTAGTAATTATAAAAATGCACGAGCCTGGAAAAAAGATGAAATCTTATCTGACGTGAAAAAACAATATCTTAAGACAGATGTCAAAATTAGATTGGGTTTTCTCTGCGGAGAAATAAGAAATCATCCAACATTTTATTTAATCAAAAACCTTTTTAAAAACCTTAGTAGAGATATTTTTTCTATTTATATGTTCTCTTATAATCATGAGGTTGATAAAAAATTACAGATAGAAAATGATTTTAATGAATTTATAGATATAACTCATTGTGATTCTAGTGAGTCAATTAACAAAGTCAAAGATTATAACTTAGACATATTGGTAGATCTTACGACGATAATTTCTCACAATCGTTCGTATATAATTAACAAAGATATTGCAAAAGTTGTCATTGCTTATCTTGCTTATCCAGGAACTACTGCAAGTGATATTTATGATTACATACTTACAGATCAAATTGTTACACCTCATGAAAAACAAAGGTTTTATTCTGAACAGTTTCTGTATCTTTCTAAAACATATCAAATAAATAATGGTGAAATAAATACTGATATCATAAATAAACGAGCAGATTTTAATTTACCAGATGACGGCATAATCTTAGGATGCTTGAATCAATCCTTCAAGCTTGATCCTATATTTTTTGATATTTGGATTAATATAATGAAAAATAATAATAATACATTCCTTTGGCTATTAGATTATGGCTTCGAAATGAGACAAAATATTAATACGTTTGTTGATGAAAGAATAGACTCAAATAGAATAATATACGCAGAAAGACTTAACTATGAAAGTCATCTTAAGAGGATTCAGCATATAGATATTGCACTTGATACGCGTATCTACAATGGACACACAACAAGTATTGAAATGATTCAAGCAGGTATTCCTGTAGTCACACTTAAAGGAACGCACTTTGCCTCAAGAGTAAGTTCAAGCATTTTGAATAGTCTTGGATTAAATGATTTTATAACAGAAAGTTGTCAAGAATATGAAAGAAAAATCATATCCTTAATTAATCAAGATAAAATTAACTCAGCAAAAAATTTAGTAAAACAAAAAATTAATAATTCAGAGATATTGAATGTTAAAAGTTTCGCTGAAAGTTTTGAGAAAGCGCTTTTAAAATGTTTTAAATAACATTTTTGACTTTATTTATTATCATAATCGTGTCTTTTGTTATATCTACATCATGAACACGAAGATATGTAGCTCCTCTGAGTGCACTTATTGAAAATGTTGCAAGATTAGCAACCTTTAAATCATCCTTGGTTTCAATGCCATCGAATAATTTAGATGAAAATCTCTTATTACTACTACCTATACAAATATTAGTATGTATGCTTTTAAGTTTATCTATATTCTTCAAGATTTTAACATTATCATCCCCTGATTTTCCAAAACCTATACCAGGATCAATAATTAATTTTTCCTTGTCTATACCTTGATGCACACATGATTTGATTCGTTCTTTGAAAAAGATATCTAATTCATCAAGTATATCATTATATTTTTTTTTGATACCCTTTTGATGCTCATCAGGCATATGAGTCATAATATAATTACATTTAAGATGAGATACTGTTTTGAGCATATCCTTATCATGAATGCCAGATGATACATCATTAATAAATGAGATATTATGATTAGAAAATGAATTAATAACATTACTTGATCTCGTATCAATACTTATTTCGATGTCGTAATTCTCATTAATAAATTCAATTATTGGTGTGAGTGTATTGATTTGATTATCATCACTTACATCGGAGAAACCTGATCTGGTAGATTCTGCACCAATATCAATAATATCTGCACCTTGATTTATCATCTGCGAAACATGTTTTTTAGCAGATTTAATATCGTAGTACATGCCTCCATCAGAGAAGCTATCGAGCGTAAGGTTTAGGATTCCAATTATTTTTGTCATAAGTTTTTTTGTTTGTAAATATAAATTTCATCTTTCAAATCAATTGTCATAAGATCTTTGGCAATAATCACTTTATGATTAGTATTTTTTTTTATTTCGTTCAAAATTTCATCATCTGATGATCCATCTAACGAAAGGACATGATTGAGAATTGTAAGCCTTGGTTTAACAGTATTTATGATTTGTGATACTTGATAAGCATCACTATGATAAGAAATTACTCCTTTAACTTTAGGATATTTTTTTAGCGTGTGTTCTGATGCATGTGCAATTTCGTGGATTAATATATCACAATTTTTTGCTTGTTCTATAACTTGCTCAGAATATGTAGTGTCACCTGATATGACCATGCAATATTTATTATTATAAATCTTAAATCCATACGCATATGTAAATGGCTCATGCTTAACTGCAAATGCTTCAATTGTTAATCCATTTTCTTTATATGTATAGCCATCAAAGATAATATTAACATTAGATTTAAGATTATTAATGTCTAAGTTTTCAGGTGGAAGACTTCTTACTTTAATATCCTCTTCATATGATTTAATTGTACTATTTATAAAATTATTTGTACCTGGAGGCCCAAAGATGTTCAATGGTGCTTGTCTTTGATAGATCCAACCTGTCATTAGAATATCAGAAAAACCAAGTATATGATCTGAATGTAAGTGAGTAAAAAATATATTATTAATTTCATTAGGCAATATTCGTGATTGATATAATCTTACAAGTGCTCCTCTGCCTGCATCAAATAGAAATTTATCACTCTTATGCTCAACCAATATTGATTGAGAAAATCTATCAATACTTACTCTTGGAGTTCCGCTACCTAAGATAGTAATCTTAATTATATCTGCATAGATGTTAGTTGATAGAATAATTAAAAATAAAAAAAGAAATATTCTCATCATAGTATTGTAATATAATTAACTGGATATGGATAATAAAAACAAAATTGACCTAACAATATCAAAAAGGCCTGAAACTTCAGATATTAAAGTTACAGATGAATATAACTCTGACAGAAATTTTCCGATTACGGGTGAATTACCTCTTACAATATATTTAGATAAAAAAGAAATAGTAACCTTAATGACTCTAGGTCATTATCCTGAAGCACTAGTCATTGGATATCTTAGAAATCAGGGTATTATCAATGACATCAGTCAACTAAAATCTGTTCATGTAGATTGGTCTGTTAACTCTGCTGCGGTCACAACAAAAGGACTCGATCTTACAAAAGTAAATAATAAATTAAAGCATAAAGTTGTTACCTCAGGTTGTGGACAAGGAACAACATTTGGCGGAATAATGGATGAGCTCAAAGAAAAAAAAGTTGGTTCATTTATGATCAAGCAATCAACAATATATAAACTTTTAAAACTTCTTCATGAAAAAAATGAGATTTACAGAAAATCAGGTGCAGTTCACGGTTGTGCACTATGCAGTAAAGATAAAATATTAGATTTTGTAGAGGATGTAGGAAGACACAACACAGTTGATGCTATAGCAGGGAACATGTGGTTGAATAGCATACAAGGTAAAGAAAAGATATTTTATACCACCGGGAGATTAACATCAGAAATGGTAATTAAAGTTGCCCAAATGAATATTGGTGTTCTTTTGTCCCGATCAGGCATTACAGAGATGGGCCTGAATATTGCAAAAGAAACAAATGTTATTCTTCTAGGAAGAGCAAAAGGCAAGCATTTTTTGATTTATAATGGAAAAGAGATGATAGATTTCGATTCAATCCCTAAGCCTAGACCTAAGGGTTCATCTGATGTATGGGACAGAAGATAATTTTTATTTTAATCTAACTTATTTACAACTTTACCTATAGAGCTTACTGATACAGTTACAGTCTCTCCGGGAGCTATTGGGCCCAATCCTGAATTGGTGCCACATGCAATAATATCCCCTGGAATCAATGTCATATCATGTGAGAGAAAGCTTACAATCTCATAAACATTAAAGAACATGTCACTTGTTTTGTAATCTTGTTTTAAAGCACCATCCACAGTAGTGGTGACTGTAAGTGACATTGGATCAATGTCATCCGCAATGCAGGGACCAAATATACCAAACGTGTCATAGCTTTTTGATCTTGTCCACTGATCAAATGTTGGATCTTTTTTTACCAGATCCATGGCAGTAACATCATTAATGCATGTATATCCAAAAATATAGTTTTTAGAATCTTGTAAAGCAACATCCTTACAACTCTTTCCTATCACTATGCCAAGTTCACCCTCAAAAAAGATATTTTCTGTGTAAGTCTTGGGACGAATAATATTTTCACCTTGATTGATTATACAAGAGACGGCTTTATTGAGATAAAGTGGATTGTTGGGCTTTGATAATCCTTTCTCAGTTGCTAATGTTTGATAGTTATTCCATAGAGCAATCATCTTTGATGGCTTGCAAGGATTGATGAGAGTAACATCTTCAAGCTTAAGCTTTAAGTCTGTCTTTTTCGGATTATCAAATAGATTACCCTCATATACCGTTATATCATTTCCATTAATAGTTCCGAATGATTCTTTTTTATTATCTGTAAATCTTATCCAGTTTGACATTATGGTATATAATTTGTTGTGAATGTATTCTAAACGAATTAATGAATAAAAAAAAGCCAAGAGTTTTAATAATTAGATGTGGTTTATTAGGCGATACCATAGATTCAACTGCCGTTGTAAAACCTTTGATAAATTATTTTGGAGATGAACTGGAAATTGAATGGGTAACTAAGCCTAATTTAATTGATTTATTCAAATATGATTCAAGAATCACGCCATTAATTTTGAAATTTACAAAATTACCTCTTTTGCTTAACATTGGTAAATTAAAAATTATTTTTAAATCTTATTTTAAACCTTATGATGCAGTTATCAATTTAGAAGTTGGATCTAAATTTAAAAGTTTAGCTAGATTCGTGAAATCTAATATAAAAGTTGGAATGCCTTATAAATATATTGCCGAAAACGTCAAAGGTGAACATAGGGTCCATCATCAATTAAGAATTCTCAAATCATATTTTTCGGACATCAAAACAAATAACATATATCCTTATCTTATAGGTTCTGATATTGATGTATCAAAGAAATATAATCTAACAAAAGAATATATTGTTATATGTCCTACAAATAGTCATTTCAAAAATAAAAATTATAGAGGGTATAGGGCATGGCCAATAAATAATTGGATTAGTCTAATTAATAGAGTCCTCAAAAATACTCATCTTGATATTGTAATAACTGGTGGACAGAACGAGGAGAAATTTATTAATCAGATAGATACATCTTATGAAAGAATTCATAATTTATGCGGAAAAACAAATATCCCAGATCTTTTTGAAGTTATGAAAAAAAGTATTTGTGTCATAGCAAACGATAGCGGTGCTGTCCATGTAGCAGGTGTAAGTTGTGAAAAAGTTATCGCCCTACATGGCCCGACATCATTTAAAGAAAGCGGTCCATTTGGAAGAATAAATAATATAATTATTGAAGCTAATGTGAACTTGAACTGCTCGCCATGCTATAACACAAGTATAATTAAATCTTGTCCGTCAAATAAATGCATGATTGAGTTATCACCAGATACTGTATTCAACTATATATTGAAATAAACCTACTTCTTATTTATATAACGAGTTATATGAGAAAGGCTTGATTCTTTGCCATCTTTTTTGAAACCTTTATCAGCAATGTCCTCAGATAAGTCTTTTATAATGCTATTAATTTTTTCTGATAATTTTGAGTATTTACCTAAATCTCTTATTAATAATATAACTATAAACACAAGTATAGGAAACATCACAAGTGATGTGACGGTGTAAGCATTTATAAATAAATCATACATCCTTTTTTGTTGCTTCTAATTGTTCAACCTTCTCTTGCATCAATTTGTCAACACTACCCTCTAATATACGATTCCTATCCCTTGCTTCTTTAAGATCTAGCATATTATTTTCAAAGTCTTTCCAAACTTGGATTCTCTTTTTTAATGTTCTTAGACTTACCTCATGATAGTACCTTTGCAAACGTGTCATTTTTTGTGCGAAAGGTCCTAATATGTCATTTCTTGCATCATATCTGCATTGAAGGTGATCAGACGACTCTGTTATTATCATTCCTTTTTTTGCTAGTTCTTTAAGTAATACTTTCCCAGCTTCAGAAAATTCACATCGTATCATTTGATTATAAGACTTATTTCTAGCTTCGGAAAATGTGTACTCAGGAAATTGGTAAACAATATCATCAGAAATGACTTCTCCATCACTAGCAATATCATGATCAAGATTTGTACTAAGAATGACTTTAATTTCATTATTACCTTCCGGTAAGATTTTGATAAAATGATATTCGCTATAAACCCTGCTTACATAATCACCATTTATATATAGCTTGCCATATCCTTCTGACGGATTATTATTTTTCATATCTTTTTCAGGAGTAAACGTAAAGTTTGTTATCTGTGTTCTTAATTGATAAAAGGGCTTGTTTTTAATAAGTGTTATTTTCACAGAAGGTATATTATTTTTTACTTCTACCTTAGGATTATAGTATTCTTTCCAAAATTTTATTCTCTCTTCATTATCATCATGAGCATTTGCTGATGTTATGAGCAATATGAAAACAGAAAGGTGAAGGATAATTTTATTCATCTAGGGTCTATAGTATCAAAATGAATAGAGAAATTCCCTTTTTTCTTATCTTCATAATAAAGTCTTAATGTATTCTCAATAACAGTAAAAGCTATATCATCCCATGGAATTTCTGACTCTGAAAATA
>MDSV01195835.1_pt1 | contig 13521 bp, 9 predicted proteins | sample 810851 | NCBI WGS metagenome assembly MDSV01 (sample SAMN05326640, study PRJNA326480) | marine metagenome | isolation source: seawater | place: Atlantic Ocean: North East | collected 2012 | reverse complement strand
CTTCCTGCACCTTCTCTTCTACTTTCTTTAAATCGAAACTACCGTCTTCTTTTTTCTGAAATAATTTAGAACCAATACCTACGCAATGAACTCCGGCCGAAAACCATTCTTTTAAATTTTCTTCGGTAGGAGAAACACCACCGGTAGGCATAATACTAGACCAAGGTAATGGTCCTTTTACGGCTTTCACAAATGAAGGTCCGCCCACTTGGGAACCGGGAAAAATCTTAACGACTTCAGCGCCTAGTTCTTCAGCATAATTAATTTCGGTTACGGAACCGCAACCCGGCATCCAAGCTACTTTTCTACGGTTACAGGTTTTTGCCATTTCAGCATTGATCAATGGGGAAACGATGAAGTTTGCGCCCAACTGAAGGTATAAAGCGGTAGTTCCTGCATCAATCACAGAACCTACGCCCAACATCATTCCAGGTAATTCTTTAGTAGCATATTTCACCAGCTCGGCGAATACCTCGTGGGCAAAATCTCCACGGTTGGTAAATTCAAATATACGAGCGCCGCCGTCGTAGCAGGCTTTTAAAATATCTTTACAGGTTTGCACATCGGCATGATAAAACACAGGAACAATTCCTGTTGCTTTCATTTGCTCTGCTACTGCTATTCTTGAATATTGTGCCATTTAATAATGGTTATAAATTAATTTATCTATGTTTTTAAAAAAATCCTTAATCAGGATTTACTAGACCTCACTTATTTTTGAAACTTATAAGATCTGTTTTCAATTTCAACGATTGACTTTTCTTCATCATACCTACAAGGTTTTAGAAACCTTGCAAGAAACACTCTACATGTTTCTTATTACTTCTCGATACTATTTTATTTCCGCTATCGCTACAATAAAATCACTCGAAGTGAAACTTCTAGGTTCTTTTATCCTCTTCTGGAATCTAGCGTCTATTTTTTATATTCTATTCTCTACTTTCTAATTACTCAATTCCCCATCTACACTCTGGCTTCGATACAATTGCTCCTTAGATCGCAATCACTCAGTCGCCGTTCCTACCTTTTTATCCTCCCACCGGTGCTTCCTTCAATGACTTCCAACACTTCTTCTGGGCTTACCAGATTGGCATCGCCTAAAATGGTGTGTTTTAAGGCACAGGCGGCATTGGCGAAATTCAGGGCTTGTTGATCGTCAAAATGAATTAAGCCATAAATAAGTCCGGCGGCATAGGCATCTCCAGTCCCAATCCGGTCGACTACATTGGTGATTTCTAATTGTTGGGTTTCAATATATTCGCTACCCGTCCACGCACGACCATAGATTTTTTGCCAAGAAGCACTTACGCCATCGCGAACTTTATCAAACACTTTTTCGATAGAAGGACAAGCTTCTAGTAAAGCTTTGCTTGCCTCGATAAAACCTTCTTTAGAAAAATCGAAATCGGTTTTTAAAATCTCATTAATTTCATTAACGCCACCCACAAAAATGGTTGACATCCCTACCAGTTCTTTTAAAATTTCATGACCGTCTTTTCCATATTTCCAAAGATTACTTCGGTAAGCAGGATCTGCGGTTACGGCAATTCCTTTTTCCCGAGCAACCTGCAAACCTTCTTTTAAGGTTTGGTAAGCGCCTTCTGAAATAGCCGGTGAAATTCCAGTCCAATGTAAAAAACCGGCACCTTCTAGCACTTCTTCCCAATTGACACTTTCTGGAGTGATATTGGCAAAACTTCCGTGTAAACGATTATAGGCAATTTTACTAGCGCGTAATCCTGAACCGACCTCTAAAAAGTAAATTCCCAATGGATGATCTACTTTATTGACGGCGGAGACATCGATCCCAAACTGGCGCATCGCTGCAATAGCAGCATCGCCTACCAAATCTTTAGAGACATTGGTTACTTGTTGGGTTTTCTCGCCAAAATAGGCTAAGGAAGCCGCAACGTTCATCTCGGTGCCACCAAAGTAAAAATCCATTGTTCTTGCCTGCGGAAGCTTCCTGTTTTCTGCAGGCGATAAGCGCATTAGGACTTCTCCGAAGGAAACAATTTTTTTATGTTGTTTTGAGTTTTTCATTTAAAAGCTGAAATAATCCTTGGCATTTCCATAGCAAATATTGGCAATGGTACTTCCTACCAAATCCATATCCTGGGGTAATTCACCCGAAGCCATTTCTTTTCCGAAGAGGTTACACAACACCCTTCTAAAATATTCGTGCCTCGGGAACGAAAGGAAGCTTCTGGAATCGGTTAACATCCCAATAAAACAGCTAATTAAGCCCATATTGGAAAGCGCATTCATTTGCTTTTCCATTCCGTCTTTCTGGTCCAAAAACCACCAACCCGAGCCCCATTGTACTTTGCCTTTTACGCTGCCATCGTTAAAGTTACCAATCATGGTGGCAAATACTTCATTATCGGCAGGATTCAGGTTATATAAAATAGTTTTGGTCAGTTTATCTTTTCCATCTAAGGTATTTAAAAATCGGGACAATTTTTCGGCCTGACTATAATCGCCTATCGAATCCCAACCGGTATCGGGTCCGAGTTGCGCTAACATTCGTTTGTTGTTATTCCGAAGCGCGCCTAAATGGAATTGTTGCACCCATCCAAATTGATGGTAGGTTTCACTTAAAAACAGTAAAATCGCAGTTTTAAATTTTTCAGCATCTGTGGCTGAAACCTCTTTTCCGGAAAGCTTGTTTTTAAAAATCGTATTGATCTCAGCTTCGGTAAATTCAGCAAAAGACATCGCGTTTAATCCGTGATCGCACAATTTACAGCCATTTTCATCAAAATACTCGATACGCTTCTGTAACGCATCTTTTAAATCTTGAAAACTCTGAATATCAACCTCAGCAACTTTTCCTAATTCTTTTAGATAATCGGTGTAGCCTTCTGCATCAATCAAGATGGATTTATCGGGACGAAAAGCGGTACTTACTTTAATGCCAATATTTTGTTGCTTGATGCTTTGGTGATGTTTTAAATCGTCTGTAGGATCTTCAGTAGTACAAAGCGTTTCCACATTCATTTGCTTTAACAATCCTCTACACGAATTTTCTTGTTGCTGCAATTGTGCATTTACGTTTTTATAAATGGTAGAAGCATTGTTTTCATTCAGCAATTCATCAATCCCGAAATAACGTTTTAATTCTAAATGCGTCCAATGATACAATGGATTGCGAAGCGTGTGCGGAACGGTTTTCCCCCAGGCTTCAAATTTTTCTTGATCACTGGCATCACCGGTAATGTATTTTTCATTGACTCCCAAGGTTCGCATCGCACGCCATTTGTAATGATCGCCATTAAGCCAAACACGAGAAATATTTTCAAATTGTGTATCGGCCTCAATTTGCGCGGGAGGCAGGTGGTTATGATAATCGATAATCGGTTGATTTTTGGCATACTGATGGTATAATTCTTCAGCATATTTATTTTCCAACAAAAAATTATCTGTTATAAAGGTCTTTGTACTCATTTGTTTTGTTTCTGTTTAACGTCCCATCCAACCGCCATCGACGGTAAGGATGCTTCCGGTCATATAATCACTGGCTTTGGAAGCGAGAAAGGTTATTGGTCCTTTAAAGTCTTCTGGTTTTCCCCAACGACCTGCAGGGATTCTTGCTAAAATCGCTTCGCTACGCTCTTCATTATCACGTAAGGCTTGTGTATTATCGGTAGCAATATAACCGGGTGCGATGGAATTCACCTGAACACCTTTAGATGCCCACTCATTTGAAAATGCCATCGTTAACTGACCAATAGCGCCTTTGGAAGCGGCATAACCGGGAACGGTAATCCCGCCCTGAAAGGTTAGTAAGGAAGCGGTAAAAATTACTTTTCCGTGTCCGCGTTTCAACATTTCTTTTCCGATTTCCCGGGTTAAAATGAACTGTGCGTTTTGGTTGACTTCAATTACTTTATCCCAATATTCATCGGAATGTTCGGCTGCCGGGGCTCTTAAAATGGTTCCGGCATTATTGACTAATATATCTATTTGTGGATTTTCAGCTTTTACTTTTTCGATAAAGGCATACAATGCTTTACGGTCTGAAAAATCACATTGGTAGGCTTTAAACTCCTTCCCCATTTCTTTAACGCGCTTCTCGATTTTAGAACCTTCTAATTCTAAGGAAGCTGAAACGCCTAAAATATTAGCGCCGGCTTCGGCTAAAGCTTCGGCCATTGCAAAACCTATTCCGCGTTTACACCCGGTAACTAATGCTGTTTTTCCTTCTAAACTAAATAAACTCATTTGTTCTTATTTTAATTCGTCTGGAGTTACCCCATCCATATCACCATAGTCTAAATTCTCTCCTGCCATTCCCCAAATAAAAGTATAGTTGGAAGTTCCGGCACCGGCGTGAATCGACCATTCGGGTGAAATAACGGCCTGATGGTTTTTCATAAAAATATGACGCGTTTCCTGCGGTTGCCCCATAAAATGACTAATGGTTTGCCCTTCTTCTAAGTCGAAATAAAAGTAAACTTCCATTCTACGCTCGTGCGTATGTGGTGGCATTGTGTTCCAAACACAACCTTCTTGAAGTTCGGTCATTCCCATTTGTAATTGGCAGGTATCAATCACGCTATTCACCAATAATTTATTGATCACACGTTTATTAGAGGTTTTGGTATCTCCTAATTCTACCACCTCAGCTTCCGCTTTCGTTACCTTTTTGGTTGGATAAGATGTATGTGCCGGAGCTGAGTTGATATAAAAATAAGGCTGCTCCCCGGTGGCTTCAAAAATCACTTCTTTGGTGCCGCGACCTATATAAATGGCTTCCCGATGACCAATTTCGTAAACTTCCCCATCTACGGTTACCTTTCCTTTACCGCCTACATTAATTACTCCTAGTTCGCGACGGTCTAAAAAGTTTTTGGATTTTAACTCGTCGATCGTTTCTAATTTTAAAGCTTGATCTACCGGAAAAGCACCACCGGCAATGTAACGATCGTACATGGTGTAGGTTAAGCTAATCTGATTTTTCACAAACAACTCCGGAATTAGGAAATGCTCTCGAAGTTCTTCTGTAGTATATTTTTTCACATCTTCGGGATGATGCGCATATCTAAATTCTGATTTAGTCATAGCTTTGTGTTTAATTGATTTGTCTTTTATTTATAGAACTAGCAATTTCTTACTAATCTTATAGGATTGCATCCTGCACTCACCTGAATTTTGGAGTTACTAATTTAACTTTATGCAATCGATTACACAAATATATAAATGTTTTTTTACGATTTCAATATTTAGCAGTTTTTTTGTGTTAAAAATGAATTATTTATAAATAATGAGTTGTAAAAAAGCTATTAATTTGATGAATTAAGGAATTTTAAGATTGTTCAAATGAATTTAAGAAATTGATCCTATCTAATTGGCGTATGTCATTTCGAGTGATTTTGCATAGTACAACAAAGCAAAATTGTATCGAGAACCAGGTTTTTCAATTAAAATAACCAAATACACCAAAAATATTTTAACAGAAAAGTATATATTTGCCGAGAAATGAAAACACAAAACACATATCATCCGCTAAGTCTATGCTTACGAATAGACGGGAAAATTGAACCTGGTTTTGGTTCAGACAGGGACGCTATGTGTTGTTTTAAAGGAAAATAATAGAAGAAATTATATTTTTAAATAAGCAAAAGCGTCTAGAAATTATTTTTAGACGCTTTTTTTATGAATTAATTTGAAAATTTATTGAACAACTTTAACACACACATATTTGAACAAACGAACTACTAAATTATTCATTCTGAATTTTTTAGACCATTGGAAGAAAATCTGCTATTAGCGGACAGGAATTCCTATGCTTAAACACATATCCAACTAACTGATTTTCAGTAAAATAAATTCAAATTTAAGTTGTGAGATTAAAAAATAGTTTACATATTTGCACCGCAATCAAGCGAAACAATTAAAAGCAAGAAGTATGCAATTTACATCACATATATATTTAGAGCCAGGTGATTGGACTTGTGAAAAAGCGCTTCAAGATTTTTATACTTATAATTCGTTATAAATGAAAAAATCTGAAGCCAAGACCTAACCGCTTCAGATTTATTTTCAGACTGAATTTTCTTCACTCTTATTGATCTGTCGCGGTTCTTAAACTAACAATTAAAGAACAAAATTTAAACCGTGATGGACACGAATTTACATAACATCTATTTATTTAAAGCACTCGACGCTTATCCTTATGAGTTGGAAGAAACCATAGAAGCCTTAAATTATGCGCTTTCTTATGAACCTACCAACGCTAAAGCCTTATGCTTGTTAGCCAAAATACACTCGGAACAGTTAGGCGATTATGAAATAGCTAAATCCTTGTATGCAGAAGCTTTGGCCAATAATATGGAAATGGCGAGCATTTATCCTGATTATTTATATGCTTTGCTTGCTAACGAGGATTACGAGGAAGCTTTAAAACTTATCGATTTTGCGTTAAAAGTAAAAGGGACCGACAAGGGGGTGATTTACACCATTCAAGGACAAATTTACGAGGCTTTGTTTACCTATAAAAAAGCGCTTAAAAGCTTTAAAATGGCTAAAAAATATGCTTTTAACAATGGCTACATCTCGTTTTTAAAAGCTGAAAAAGATAGGATTAAAGACAAAATGCCTAAAAAGAAAAAATCGAAAAATAAGAACAAGAAAAACAAAAAGAAGAAAAAGAAATAGGCGGTTTGACGGGCGCCGGGCAATGTAAAAATGCATTGCCCGAATTTGGAACAGTAGCAAAGCAGGTCTATGCGACAGACTGAAAATCTGAAGATACAGGTTCGATTCCTGTCTGTTCCTCCTAACCTGTGTTTGATTTAAGAGAATCTTGGAGCGGAGGCTGAGTGAAATCTTTGCAAAAGATTTTGTATCGAAGCTTCCATTTTGGTGGCATTTCGATACAAATTTTCCTTAAAAATTCACTCAATGACCCAAAATGTTGGTAATCAATTCTTAAATCAAACACAGGTACATAAAAATTTCAAATTCAGGTCTTGTTGGGTGTTTCTGTATAGCACTATTGCATAATACATTGCTGAAAAGTATAATGATTTTATGTTCAACTTGGTTTGAAGGTTCGCAGTATACCATAATTATTGCACAGCTCTGTAGGTCGTGGGTTCGACTCCCACTAATGTTTTAAACATTATAGTTCAGCTCGGTTAGAACAACAGATTTCTCTATGCGGGTTCGAGTCCCGTCAAAAGCTAAAGGCTTTTGTAACTCAATTGGCAGAGTAGGAAGCTAGACTTTAATCTAGTCACAAGTAGTTGACCGCTCGTAAAACAGGTCTCCCAAGCCGTTATGCTTTAAAACTGACAACTAAAAAACCGAAAAAGTGAATGGGCAAATTCTATGATTAGAAGGAGCAATCTGAGCCTTGCCAGAACCCACAATCACTTAGTAACGAAAGCTATTGCTTTTGTAATGCTTGAGCTTAATAATAAAGGCTAGAAAAAGCCAAATTCTTAAGTTTAAAACTTATAAAACCGATGGTGGCCGTAATCAATTATTGAAGGTTCCGCAAGGTGAAGATCATTCGCTTTTAGGTTTTTTGATGATTGAAAATTGCGTAAGGGATTGTAGCGGTATCCTTTTTAAATTTTTGAAATTTAAAAAGATACAGCGAAAAGCCCGACCCGTTAGGGGTACGCCCAAAATATACTTTTAAAAGTAGGCAGGTTCTAGAATTGCCAAAATTGAATGTTGAATTTTAAATAAAAAGAAAATGAAACGAGTTAGAATTACCAACGGAACGATTGGATTGGTTTTTAAAAATGGCGAATTGATCAAGGTGCTTGAAAAAGGAACTCATTGGCTATTTTTTAATGAAATGTTGATTAGATACGATCTTACCAAAAGACTTGAATTGCCTGTTGCTTTTGAAATGGTGAAGGATTGCAATGAATTGATTGAAATGTTACATGTAGTAGAAGTGAAAGATCAGGAGTTGGTTTTGGTTTTTGAAAACGGAAATTTCAGGGAAGTATTAACTTCGGGGAGACATTTGTTCTGGAATAAATTGTTGGATTACAACTTTATAAAAGCAGATATGAGTCAGCTAGAAATCCCTAAAGAAATTGATAGCAACTTACTTTCCAGGTACGAATTGGCAAGATTTGTAAGGGTTTTTGAAGTATCAGCCCACGAAGAAGCTTTGTTGATGATCGATGATGTTTACACACAAAAGCTCAATGCCGGTATCTACCGATTTTGGAAAAACGACACCAGTGTAAAAATTGCTCGTGTAGATTTAAGGCATTTGCAACTGGAAGTTAGCGGTCAGGAATTGTTAACCAAAGATAAGGCAGCAATTAGAATTAACTTTTTTGCAAACCACAAAGTAGTGAATAGCGAAAAGGCAATTTTAGACAACAAAGATTACAGCAAGCAATTGTATGTGGCCTTGCAGTTAAGCCTTAGAGCATTTGTGGGACAATACACCTTGGATGAATTGCTTTCTAACAAAGTGACGATTGCTGAATCTGTTTTTACAGAAGTACTTGAAGTAACCGAGGATCTAGGTGTTCAACTCTTGTCTTGTGGTATTAAAGATGTGATTTTAACTGGTGAAATGAAAGATATTATGAACCAGGTATTGATTGCTGAAAAAAGAGCACAGGCAAGTGTGATTACCAGAAGGGAAGAAACTGCTTCTACCCGAAGTTTGTTGAATACGGCTAAATTGATGGCTGACAACGAAATGTTGTACAAACTAAAGGAAATGGAGTATGTTGAAAAAATTGCCGACAAAATTGGGGAAATCACCCTAAACGGTAATGGTGGAATGGTTAAACAGCTAAAAGAAATTTTTGCGGTGAATACTTAAGTAAAGAGGCTAATGGTAAAAGATTGGCCTCTTTCTATTTTCTAATAACGTTTGTTTTCCTTACTTCGGAAAAGGTTGAGGAATCGTTTGAAGATATTGGGTTTGCTTATAATAAATTCGCCTAAAACATCTCCGGTCATCTTAATATTTAAAGAGTGAGATTTTATTTCAGTATTGATCGTAGAATATTCGGTTTCCATTCCTACACTTGAAAAAACTAACACAACATCAATATCAACATTGTGCGGTTTATATATCGAAAATTCAAAATTTCCATCAAAGTCAGTGTGTGTGCTTTCAGATGAATTTTGACTAATCACATTAACCCCAGGAATAGGAAAACCATCGTGATTTGTTACGGTACCACTTATAGATATTTCCTCCATCAAACCACAAACTGCTGCTCGATTTTCTAAGATTTTATTAATATCAACTTTTTCATTAACTGAATTTTTTATATTTTCTTGAAAATCTAAAACGGATTTTTGGGTTTTCCGTTTTTCCTGTGCAAAACTGGGTTGAGCTACCGCGATTATTGACCCCAAACCTAAAGCAATACCTAATCTGGAAAGTGAGTTTTGAGAACCCGAAATGTACTCTTGTTCTAATTGCGTTGAAGTAAACCGACCACAAAGCTGTGTTGCGTTTTTTGTTTTTCGGGCAATTTCTGTCGCAGATAGCTTAGTAAAATCGATCACTTCTTTCTGGCAACTCGCACAAAACTTACCTTTTTGCGTTGGCGACATTTTCTGCCAATCTTCGTGGCAAGGTTCCGGGATGTTGAGTTTGAATTTCATATACTTATTTACTCTTTTTCACTTCAACTTTACCTCTTATCATTTCATCCTGATTTTTACAAACATCTTTCTTCAAGGCAATATTCATAGATTTTTCTTGTATTCTTATCACAGCTTGTTGCATACCAACAAAAGAAAAAATTAAATAAGCTTCGGAATTAAAATCTTCTTCTGAAATATTAATTGAAAAATTCCCAACAAAATTGGTATGTGTTCCGTTCGTAGTATTTTGCTGAACAACGTTTACACCTGGAAGTGGCGTACCGTCTTCATCTTTAACAATTCCATTTATTGAAATAGAATCATTTGCTTGAGTCGTTAAAGCCACTTCACCTTGTAATTGATAATCTTTTTGAGTTTGAACTTTAACTTCCTTAGCATTCTTTTTTTGTGCAAAACCAGGCTGAGCAATCGCAACAATTGAACCTAAACCCAACGCAATTCCTAATCGGTTTAATCTGTTTTGAGAAGGAGAAATATATTCCTGTTTTAATTGTGATTGGGTAAACCTTCCGCAAAGCTGTGTTGCGTTTTTTGTTTTTCGAGCTATTTCTGTAGAAGAAAGTTTTGTAAAATCGATTACTTCTTTTTGGCAACTATCACAAAATTTCCCCTTTTGTGTAGGCGACATTTGTTGCCAGTCTTCGTGGCAAGGTTCTGGGATGTTGAGTTTGAATTTCAATATATTAAGATTAAATCACCTTTAAATATAAGTAGAATTTTCTAATCGGGAAGTTCAATTTCAGAAACTTCAGCGGCAAGATCTCCTTTTAAGCTGACCAATGCAATCAATCCGGTTTCTTTAAAATAAAGATCAATTATTTTAAAACTATTTATCGCTCCAAACAAGCGTATGCCTTTTTTTACTTCTATTATATTTTCCAGTTTTTCGTTAAGCTGATCTAACATCTCATTAAGTTTCGGAGTCAAAAGAAATTTGGAAGTTCCTCCTAGTTTCTTTTTAAAAAGCATGGTCATTATTAATTTCAGTAATTTATTGGTGAGCCATGTTTTATGTTCTCCGTCGGCTTTGTAATTTTCAATTTTGAGTTCTTGCGTGTCTTCATCGTAACCCAGTTTTACCTGAAAGCTAAAACTGATTTTTCTATTATTGAACAATACTGTTTTCATTAAAACTTCTTGACGAATACATACATCGTAACCAGCTTCCCCGGGAAACAACTCTAAGGATAAGATTTCACCAAATTGTTTGCCACTGCCTTCCTCCTTCTGAATTTTAAAACCGACTAACTTCTGCTGAAGCACTTTTTCTATGGCTTCTAATTTTATCTTGATCGGTATTTGGATTGATATTCCGTCGATTTGGTGGGTATTATTTTCTTCCTTCATTCTATAAACTTAGTGAACATATCTTCAACTAAAAAATACAAAAACCAGTACTAACATCAAAATGAAACAAAAAGTCAGGGATTAATCCTTAATGATTCAAGTACCCCCGTACTTCTTAAAAATCAAATCTAATATACGCTTAGTTAAACTATAGCTCATCAATATTTGTTTAAAGTAAATCTATCGTTAAAGATTTTTATAAATCGTTTTAATACTTAAACAACAGATAATATTTAGATAAGGTTAGGTTTTATGTTATTCAATTTATTTGCGAAATAAAATGAATAGATGTTTAACTAAAATTCACTGCCATACGAAAAAACTACTTCAATTAGCCTAAAATTTAAAGCCGTTTATGATTGTAATAGAAACGGCATCTTTCAAAAAACTACAGTACAACCCCATAGTTAAAATCTGATGAAACACAAAATACTCAAATTTTCTACTAATTTCAACCAATCGGCTTGCTATCTCGCCGCTTTTATTCTCCTTTTAGCCCATTCAACCGTATTTGCTTCAACTCCCAATACGCTTAATTCTAAAAAGACAAATCCTAATCCAATAATTCAACAAACCTTAACAGGTGTTGTTTTAGATAACAACGGAATGCCATTACCGGGTGCATCTGTAATGGAAGCCAACAGCACTAATGGAACCTCAACTGATTTTGATGGTAATTTTAGTCTCCCCCTTAGTGAGCTACCTGCTATAATTAAAATTTCATATGTAGGTTTTAAAACACAAGAACTTACGGTAGAATCATTAAGTCCGCTTAACATTCAACTGCAGGAAGATGATAACGTGCTTGATGAAGTGGTGATTACCGGTTATGGTAAGGAGGCACGAAGAAATGTAACAGCATCTATTGCCTCTATAAATCCCGAAGAAATAACTTCTATCCCTACCTCAAATGTCACCGAAATGTTAGAAGGACGTTTGCCGGGTGTTCAGATAATGAGTGATAACAGTCCGGGGGGCGGAACCTCTATTCGCGTTAGGGGTTTTGGTACAGTTAACAATAACGATCCACTCATTGTTGTGGATGGTGTTCCGGTCTCTAATGGTTTAAACGGAATTAATCCCGCAGATATCGAAACCATTCAGGTTCTTAAAGATGCTGCTTCTTCTTCCATTTATGGTTCGCGTGCCGCTAACGGCGTTGTGGTAGTGACGACCAAAAAGGGAAGTAAAAACGGAGCGTACAATGTTAATCTTGATGCTTACTACGGAATATCTTCTTCCTTTAATTTACCTAACATGCTAAATGCGCAGCAATATGGAGATTTATTATGGCAAGCGTCGAAAAACGATGGAAAAACTCCTGAAAGTGATATTTATGGTAATAATCCTAACACACCTACAATACCACAGTGGCTTAATGATGAAAACACCATACCTAGTGGAGATGTAGACTGGATTTCTGAGATTATGCAGCCTGCATCTGTTCAATCGTACAACCTTTCGATTTCTAAAGGCGATGAAAAAGCACAGCATTCCTTATCACTGGGTTATTTCAATCAGGAAGGAATTATAAAACACACCGGTTTTGAGCGTTTCTCTGCTCGGTTCAATTCAAGTTATAAAATACACGACTTAGTTACCATAGGTGAAAACTTTACCGCCTCTTATAAAGAACGGGTATCTGTAGGAACCAATAGTGCTTTGGGAAGTATTGTTTACAATGCATTGCAATTTCCTTCTATTGTTCCGGTAAGAGATATAAACGGGAACTATGCCGGAAACCCTTTAAATGATCTGGCAAATCCGCTAGGTAGTTTAGAACGTGGAAAAGACAATAAGTTAAAAAGTATTCAGGCACTGGGTAATGTTTTTGCAGAGTTAAACATTAGTGATTTTACAGCTCGTACCTCCTTAGGTTTAGATTATCAATCGAATAATCAACGTTCTTTTTCACCGGTTTATGATGAAATTCTTGCACAAAACAACATTAATTCCTTAAATACCATAAACAATTTCAACTATCAGCTAACCTGGACCAATACGCTAAATTATTCAAAAAATATCGACCTTAATAACCTAGATATTTTGTTAGGTCAAGAAGCCATTAAGTACTACTATGAAGGTTTTAGTGCTTCCAGACAAAACTTCCTTTATGAGGATCCCAACTTTAGATACCTGTCTTACGGAACCCAAAATCAACTAAACTCAGGTTCTGCTAATGAATGGACGCTTAACTCCTACTTTGCCCAAGCGAAATACAATTATGATCAGAAGTATTTGTTTACAGCTACGGTAAGACGTGACGGTACCTCGCGATTGGCGAACAACAACTGGGGAACCTTTCCTGCATTTTCTGCAGGATGGCGTATAGATCGCGAAGATTTCTTTGACTTTGACGATACATTTTCTTCATTCTTACTACGTGGAAGCTGGGGACAAACCGGAAATCAACAAGTACCTTCCTATTCTACAGTAGACAGTTACAGCAATAACAACGCCTACTCTGATTATGGTATTGAGGGCGAACAAACTACTGTGAGTACAGGTCTTACGCAAACAAGGGTGCCTAATCAAAATTTAGAATGGGAGACTTCTACACAAAGT
>MDSV01113105.1_pt1 | contig 13521 bp, 14 predicted proteins | sample 810851 | NCBI WGS metagenome assembly MDSV01 (sample SAMN05326640, study PRJNA326480) | marine metagenome | isolation source: seawater | place: Atlantic Ocean: North East | collected 2012 | reverse complement strand
TCTTTTGCTGCGGCAGAAACGAGTGCTGCTTCTTGAGCAGTCAAGTGTCCTCCAGCGTTTGCAGTAATAGTTGCTCCAAATAAAGCAACTGTAGAAGCTGCTAATATTGCAGCACTTTTAGTGAGTTTCATACAACCCTCCCAATATTTGGTGTTGCTCCCGCACACGAAACAACTCCTGATTATTTTCGTAGGGCTTAGTACTTACCCTTATTCGTTGGTGCGTATAATGTATCTACCCTTGGACAATTAAATATCATGGCGCAATTGTCAAACTCATTTTTAAATATGTTTAAAATATAATCTAGTTTAATCTATGAATTTACGCAGCAGTTAGGCCTCCATCGATGGCCAGAGTTTGCCCAGTAACGGATTTAGCCTGAGCACTCGCGAGATAGCGTACTCCTTCAGCAATATCCTCTGGCATAGGAAACTCACCTGTTGGGATGCGCTCAAGCATTTTTTTGCGCATATTAGGATCTTTAAGCATTTCTTTTCTTGAGTCTGTCAACACTGTAGATGGAGCAACAGTATTTATCCTAATATTTGAAGTAGCCCATTCAATAGCCAACATTCGTGACATTTGTATCATCCCGCCTTTAGAAATTCCGTAAACTGATCGATCAGCAAGTCCAGTAAGACCGTGAGTAGAGGCTATATTAATTATAGACCCATCTCGTTTTTGACTTATGCAGTGGTCAGCTAATAAACAGGCTAGAAAATATTGACCTTTTAGATTTACGTCCATTACGGCATCCCATTCTTCCCAAGTTACATTAATTGCGGCCTTGAGAAGGGTCGTGCCAGCGTTATTAACTAAGACATCTAATCCACCCAGACCCTCTATCGCTGCGTTAAAGCCACTGCGTATGCTATCTTCTGATAAAAGTTCAATTTCAACTGGAATAGCTTTGATTTCAGATAATTCAGGTTTTTCTAGCACTTTATCTAGTCTGCTTAGCTTTTTGTCAGCGAGAGCTAAATCATATCCGTCTCTTGCTAGTGTCATAGCAATCTCAAGTCCTAAGCCTTTGGAGGCTCCGGTAATCAAGGCTCGACGATTAGTTCTTTTGCTATTCTCAACGGTCATATTAGAAACTCCTGTTAGACAAAATATACGAGGCTTTTATTAGTGATTTTAAATTTGCTATTTATTAGTCAAACCTATCTGATTAATGGCCTATCCTATTAATTAATGCTTATGGCATTTGAAATATAAAATATTTAAGAAAAGAACCTAACATGTTTCTTTTCTTATGCGTCTATATATTAAGTTGAATAATGTAAAAGGAGCTGGGTTTTAAAGCATTATCTGGGCCAGTTTATTTACATAATAAAAATCTGTACTAAGGTTAAGATATAGTTCATTGAGGAATTCGATATGAAAATTTTGGTTTTAGGTGCTGGTGGAGTCGGAGGGTATTTTGGTGGACGTATGGCTGAAGCAGGACTTGATGTAACTTTTCTAGTTCGAGAAAGAAGAAAACATCAGCTAATAAATAATGGACTGTTAGTTGAAAGTAAGTTCGGTAATATCTCATTATCAGTAAAAGTCATTACTGATAATGAGATAGATTGTACGTTTGATTTGGTATTAATGTCCTGCAAAGCTTACGACCTAGATATTGCTATTAATAGCATTCTGCCTGCAATGGGACCTGACAGCGTAGTTTTACCAGTTATTAATGGTATACGACAAATTGATGTTTTGCGAGAAAAATTTGGCCAAAATAATGTTTTAGGGGGTGTGTGTTATGTGGGTGCAAACCTAGATTATGAGACGGGGATAATCGAACATTTTGGTGATTTTCACAGTATTGTTTTTGGAGAAGTTGATTGTAATTATACTAAATATACCCATTGTTTTGCTGAACTAGATGCAAAGGTTTTATTCAATATTGAACTCAAAGAAAAGATAATGCAGACTATGTGGGATAAGTGCGCAGGTCAGGGCGCATTATCTAGCGCCAACATAATAACCCGATCTGTTGTAGGAGACATAACCTTAGGAGAATCCGGGCGTCAATTCTTAAATAATGTTTTTGCTGAAGGCCAAGAAATCTGTAAGGCGAATGGCTATCCCATGAGCCAAGATGTAATTAAATTTTATGAGAAAATATTCGATACTAAAGGTTCACCTTTTGCTACTTCTATGCTGCGTGATTTAGAATCAGGAAAAGTTACCGAAGGGGAGCATATAATAGGCGATCTCATCAAACGTGCGGATGACCATGGCATTTCTGTTCCAATAATGAAGTGTGCATTGGCCGCAATACAAACGCACGAGGCTAAACTTTTATTAAATTAAGAGCAGAAAAATTGTTCTGGTTACGTTATAAATAACTTTTATTTTTGATTGCCAGGTTAGTGATTTGTAATATTTTGTTATATATAAAATATTAGAGGGTAAGTAATGGTAAATATAGCAGTTCTAGGAACCGGAGCGAATGGTAGTAGCATAACGGCTAGCCTAATTGATGCAGGCTATAACATCGTAATGATTGATCAATGGGCTGATCATGTGAATGCTATACGAGAGAATGGTTTATTGATTCAATTACCTGAAGAAGATATTCAGGTTTTTCCACGAGCATACCATCTAAGTGATATATGCACATTAAATGAGAAGTATGACATCGTATTTTTAGTAGCTAAGGCTTACGATACACGATGGTTGTGTGAGTTTATAAAACCCCACCTTCAAGAAGATGGTCTGCTAATTGGCATTCAAAACGCTATGACAGTAGATGATATTTCTGAAATAGTCGGTTCTACGCGCACTCTTGGTTGTGTAGTGGAATTATCATCAGAAATATTTACACCGGGAATTGTTAAACGAAATACTCCTAACGAAAATACTTGGTTTGGTATAGGAAGTATTAACCCATCAACAAAGGATCGTCTTCCAGATATCAAAGAGATACTTTTAAATGCGGGTAAGGTAACTATTTCGTCTGATATTTTGTCGGCCAAATGGATGAAATTAGTTGTTAACACAATGTGTTTAGGGCCTTTTGCGATGTTAGGTTTAACACTTTATGAGGCCGTTCAGTTACCAGGTGTGCGTGATTTTATTTCTAAGGTTGGAACCGAAGCTTTGACTGCTGGTCAAAAAAAGGGATATACCATACAGCCTATTTTTGGCCTGAAACCTGAGGATATCACAGATACCAATAGTTTGCTCGAAAAAATGCTAGACAAGCTAGCTAAAGATATAGGACCCAGTGCGCGTGATTGCGTTTTACAGGATCATATCAAGGGTCGCTATAGCGAGGTGAATTTGATTAATGGCCTTGTAGTTAAAGAATATGAATCCGTTGGGCTTCAAGCACCAGCGAATGCAGCAGTCACTGAAATTACTCACAAAATCAAAACTGGGGAGTTAAAACCTGATCCAGCTAATCTTGAACTCGCACAGAAAATGATTAATTAGAATAAAGTAATTAGTTATTTTTTTTTGCTACAATTGTAATATTTGAAAGATGTTCATCGATTAGACTAAGGCCGGCATTGGCCATTCTTTCATCTATATCATTTCCGGCGATTAAACTCAGTGAAAGCTTAGTTTTAGGCGTCTTTTTTGCGGCATTTTCTAGGGATTTAATGGCTTCCAGGCTAGTATCTTTCCACTTAATGATTTTTAGCCCCGTACTTTCAATTTTGGTTCGCATATCTATCTGCGAACAAAGAAAACTAATTTCGGGTCCTCGCGCCCATGGCAGTGGATAATAAGGGGAGTTATTTTTACCAGCACTCATTTCCGTGGATACAAGGTATCCATCATTAACTATTACCCTGGCTATTTCATCGTAAAAAGTATCTTTATCTTCTATGTTCATACTAACGTTTTGACACCAGACCATATCAAACGAGTTGTCATTAAAAGGCAAGTTAAGGGCGTTGGCATGTCTAAAACTTACTAGACTATCTAAATGACATAGTTTTGTTAGCATATTTGCTACTTCAATATAACTATTTATGAGATCAATACCCGTGACTCGGCATCCATACTCAGATGCTAAATAACGTGCTGGTCCACCGATTCCACAACCGATGTCTAGTATATGCATTGATTTTTTTGGAGTTACTAAATTAGTTAGTTCCTTGTTAGCTTTAATACCCCTTGTGTGGAACTGATCCATACGTGTTAGAGTTTTCGAAGAAAGGGAGCTTATATCAATTCCTTCTTCTCGTAACGCTAAGAGTATATTTTTGCTTATATCTTTGATGTCATAATGCAAAATAACCTTGTTGGTGATCTCTGTCATTACAAGCTAATTATCCTCATAATGATCCTCCATTTTGGCGTCGTATTTCATAAGCTTGTAAATGAGTGTAAGCGGCAGAGAGCAATGTTGAATTAATATTTAATTTACGCGCATAATCTAACATTAATCCGATGATATGTTTTCCTTCTGTGCAATTACCTATTTCAATATCACGTAGCATAGATGTAACGTATTTACCTTCTGGATCAGAAAACAGAGTTTGATAACTATCCATAAATTTTTTGCTTGGTGGATAACCACTAGCTTTAGCAACTTCGGATGTAATTTGTAGCATATGCAGAAATAAATCGGTTCCTTCATCTGTAGATATGATTTGCCCAGAGTTTGCGCGCATCAGGCAAGTCATGCTTGCGGCAGTAGATAAATGAACAAATTTTTCCCACATCTGCTGCATAATATTTTCTGAGTAGACTGCATCCAGCCCAACCGTTTTATCAAATTGCTCTATTATTTTGGTTAATCGATGGCTTGATCCGCCTTGCTGTTCCCCTAAATGCAACCAGTGCCAATCATTTAAATGCTTTATAGTACCGTTTGAAAGTCTCTCAGCAGATAGCTTTATGGTACCACCCAGAACTTTTTCTTGGCCGAAAAATTGATTTAGATTTTCTATATGTCCTAGGCCGTTAAGTATTGGGACTATGGTTGCATCTTCCGCAAGAGCAGGGGCCGCATCGCGCATAGAACTTTCAAGGTCATAGGCCTTACAGGTTAGTATTACAAGATTATATATTGGTAGAAGCTCATCAACGCTAGTGGTAACTACTGATGCGTGGACGTTGCCAAATACAGAATGTAAAGATAGTCCATTTTTGTCGAGTTGCGATTTTCGAGCATTTCTCACAAGGAAAGTTACATCAGCGCCTGCTTCATTTAAGCGTCCTCCAATATAGCCTCCTATAGCTCCAGCTCCTAAAATAAGGGTTTTCATAATTTTGCTTTTAACTCCACTTATAAAACAAATGAATTAATAGTATATTAGTATTTACTGTTAGCAACTTAATGCAAAGGGCAGTGCGTCAGTAAAATATGAAGCAGTTAATTAATTAGTCTTTTTGTATTATGATGCTCATAATATAGACATAATGGTTGCTTTCTAGATGTTATTATTATCTAGGGTATAAGAAATATGAGTGGCTTAATTAATTTAGATTTTATGAGAAACCTTATAACAGATGCAAATATATGGATTGCGTCTGAAATACTAACAATTGCAGCTCTTTGGCAAGCTGGTGTTATATTAATAGCATTACTTATTGCCAAGCTTTTAACCCCGCCATTTCGCAGCTTTTTAGAACGTTTATCCGAAGACTTTAGAGATGATTCTAAATTACGAATAGTTTGCACAACATTTATGTCTGTTATTACTCCAACCATTTGGGTTTTGCTTTTATGGGCCGCGGTAGAAGTTGCTGATACTGCCTATTGGTCTAATAAATTAATTTCAATAGTAGTAAGTGCAGTTAACGCTATAATTATTATTATATTCATTGCAAAATTTATAAATATAAAGGCTTACGTAAAATTATTTGGTATTATTATTACTTTGATAGCAATACTTAATATATTTGATCTTTTGCAGCCGGCGCTAAATTTACTTGATGGGATATCTGTTCAAATTGGCGAAGTAAAACTGACTGTTTTGTCAGTTTCTAAGGGTTTGTTCTACTTTTTTATATTGCTTTGGCTAGCTAACTTATTTTCTAGGCTTATTGAACGAAAAATAAATTCTTTTCCAAGTCTTACCCCGTCAGTTCAGGTGCTTTTAACTAAATTTATAAAAATATTTTTAGTTGTAATCGCCGGAATGATTGCGATAAATGCTGTGGGTATTGACTTAACAGCTTTTGCAGTATTTGGCGGAGCGCTGGGCGTTGGTATAGGTTTTGGTCTACAAAAAATAGTTGCTAACTTTGTTAGCGGCATAATATTATTGCTCGATAAGTCTATTAAACCAGGCGATACCATAGGAGTGTCCGGCACCTATGGCTGGATTCAATCTCTAGGTGCTCGTTATGTTTCTGTGGTCACCCGTGATGGCATTGAACATCTGATCCCTAATGAAGAACTAATAACCACAAGAGTTGAAAATTGGTCATTCAGCAATCTCCGCATTAGGCAGAAGATACCTATTGGAGTATCTTATAATTCTGATGTTCGCGAGGCTATTAATATTTGTTCTGAGGCAGCTTTAGGTAATTCGCGTGTATTGGATACACCAAGTCCAATCTGTTTGTTAAAAGGATTTGGTGATAGCTCAGTTGATTTAGAAGTTCGGTTCTGGGTGGTTGATCCACAAAATGGTTTAACCAATGTTAAAAGTGAAATTCTCCTAGATATTTGGGACCGTTTTAATGCTAGTGGTATAGAGATTCCTTTCCCGCAACGAGATGTGCATTTAAAGACCACTTCTTCAGAAATACTTAAAACAGAAATAAAATAACAAATAAAAACTTATATAATAATTAATTCAGTGATTATTTAACTAAAAAGAATTTTGATTTTTTTGTTTAGTCTTCCGTCGATAAGTGTTAGTCCAATCCCAATAAAAAACATTCCTAAAATATTTTGTAGCGATATAGATTCACCTAGCACCATAATGCCCAGAAAAATGGCTGTAATTGGCACAAGGAAATTTACCAGCATTAAATTGGTGGCTCCAGCCGTTGCCAGAATACGGAAATATATAAGGTAGGCTATAGCGGTGGAAAACACCCCTAAACTAATTATAGCTGCCCATGATATATTACTTGCTGGTGAATGAAGCCAAGGCTGGTCAATTAGTATAACGGTAGGAAATAGTATAATAGCTGACATCGTTACTTGGCCTGCAGCAATAACCAAAGGCGGTATTTTTTGTTTTGAATAACGTCGACCATAAATACTAGCTAATGCATAAAGTATGGCTGCTAATATAATCGCTAATTGCCCAAAAAAATTCTTTCCGATCTGTCCTAATAAATCTGGTCCAATCAGCACTATCACGCCTACAAAACCCATTAAAATACCGATTAGTCTATTAGCTGTTATTTTTTCGTCGGTTGTGTAGAAATGAGCTCCAATTACAGTAATTAATGGAGTTGTGGCAATTAATATGGATGCTAAACCGCTTGGAATATTTGACTGACCCCATGCAATTAATGAGAAGGGAATGGCACTATTAATAGTACCCATTATAAAAAAAGAGCACCAAATACTAGCTGTCTTTGGTATTTTTATCGAAGATATAATTATTGCTAACCAAAGTATAAGGCTGGCGATTAATACCCTCAAAAATGCAATTGTGAATGGCTGAAAATCTTCTACAGCAATACCAACGAATAAGAATGATCCACCCCAAAATATAGATAATATTATTAATAAACCCCATTGCAACGGGTTCATTGATTTAATTTGGCCGCCTATCATAAATACTATCCTATTAATATTCTGCTAGTTTATATTATACATTAATTAATCTGCTATTTATTATTTTTACAGAGCTTCTAGTCGTGTAAAATCTGGTAAGAAGTTTATTAAAATAGGTAACTCAATTTAAATGAAAACTTTTTTGATTTGGCGGCCTTACAAAAATTAGAAATATATGCTGGTATTATTTAAAACCAATTTGTGAAAAATTATTTTAATAGATAATTTTAGTATCAATTTATAAGAAAGTGACGGATATGAAAGAACCGTTAGATAGATCTGAGATTATTCGATTATTACAAAACTTAGGTAGTGATCAGGATAATGATATATTATCGGCTGCTCGGGATTTAAATCAGAAAATTGCAACATCTGGTCTTGACTGGGATGAACTGTTAATTCCTGAAGAAGAACAAAGTTCTAACGTTAGTGACCATAACGAACCCAAAAATATTATAGATGATGATGTTAAAGATAAGATTAATGATTCACTAACACTAATAGAAAATATGCTTTCAGACCCTGCGCGTTCCGATGCTATGCGGCAGGAGTTAGAAGAGTATAAGAATGATATATCCAATGGCGATTTTAGTGATAGTGATCACAAATATGTACGAGCGCTATTTGATAGATTATCTAAATAAATACGTTAGATCTAATTTTTCAGTTTATTGTATCTAAAAAAACTGTTGGGATTTGTTTTTATTAAATATTATCTTGCTTTTGATCTTCTTCATCTATTTTTTGTTTGTTTAATGCAACGTTTTGCGCCTGTTTAGCCTCTGCTTTAGCTGCTTTTTTTTCTGCCTTCCGTCTTTCTCGGTCTAGTTTTTCAAATTTATAATTTGTCTTGCGTGCCATTTCGGCCCCTTTGCATTATATATCAGGCAAGCAATTTGTCTTTTTGAGCCCATTGCAGCCAGTTTAATACTTAATCTCAGATACAAACTTATTGATGAACACTCCTACAAAACAAACCCGAGCATCATCCTCATTAGCAATCAGGATTAATAATATTAAATAAATAGTTACTTATTAGTCTAATTATTTTCTAATGTTTTAGTTGGCAGGTGGGTCACACGATTCCGTGCCCATTTCTGCTGGTACAGAAAATTCTAATAGTTCAAAAGCATCGGATGTTCTTATTTCATTATGTGGCATAAATCCTGGAATATACACCGAATCGCCTTCTTCTAAATGAATTGTCTCTCCATCAGAAAATTCAAGTTCTAACCAACCATCAAGCATGTAAACAAACTGACCTTCACACTTATGATAGTGCCAACCAGTTGGTTTTGATAATCCATTTGTTGCAGATGTTTTTTGTACGCGCATTTTACCATTGCTACCATCCGTAACCCCAAGGTCGACGTATTCAAAAAATGATCTACGACCTTTAACGACATTAGGTGCTGATTTGCGTGCTACAGCATATTTTTGTTCTTCATCTTTTTCGGCTACCAGAGCTACTTGACTATTCATTTTACTCCTCCTCGATGAACGGGCTAGTGTGATTTATATCACTCATGGTAATGATCAGATTGCTTGGCGGCAAGGGGATAGTGCCATTTAGTAAAACATAATATAAAATTAAAGTTGCAAGTATTTATATATATAGGATGATATTTTATGAGTGATTCGCTAAATTTGGAACTTAATAGTTATGATGAAAGCGTGCGTGGTGCTCCTCATATGGAACTGCCAGTTCTAGATTTATCACTCCTAGACTCTCCCGATCTGAGTAATGTTGAAAGTTTAGCAATAAGCCTGCGGGATATTATTAGTCAAATTGGTTTTCTATGTATTGTAAACCATAAAGTCTCAGAAAAAGTTATCGCAAAAATGACAGAATTCTCTGAGAATTTCTTTTCATTGCCTGTAGAAGAAAAGGAATCTCTTGCCATCAATCGGCATGAACGAGGTTACACAGCAATAAACATAGAGGTTATAGAGGATAATGCCATAGGTGGTAGTTCAAGAAATGATCTCAATGAATCTTTTAATTTTGGTGTAGAGTATCCGCCAGATGATCCCAGAGTAATATCTGGTAAACGCATGTATGCTGCTAATGTATGGCCCAAATCTATCCCTGAATTTTCTTCAGTTGCTAAAAGTTATATATTTGAAATGGAACGACTTAGTAAAAGGCTTTTGCCAGTATGGGCGATTGCTTTAGGGCTCAAGCCAAACTATTTTGATTGTCTTTTTGATAGTGCACATTCATATGTCCGCACTATACGGTACCCTTCAAGACCGTATTTGGAGAAAGAAGAATTAGGAATACGTTCTCATTCAGACACGTCATTTGTGACCTTATTGCCGCCTGAAAATGAAACTGGATTACAGGTGATGGATGAAAATGGAACCTGGTTTTGGCCTGATTGTCCTCCAGGCGGGATAATTGTTAATTTTGGAATGTATCTTGAACGTCTATCAAATGGAGTAGTGCGTGCCACGCCCCATAGAGTTATACCGCCTATATCTGGCACACGCTATTCTATGCCATTTTTTATGTGCCCCAACCTAGAAGCAGTAATTGAATGTTTGCCGACATGTTATAGTTCGACAAACCCTCCAAAGTATAAGCCGGAATCATTTTGGAGCTTTCATACAAATCATATGTCTAAAATTTACCCTCATTTTGCAGCAAAAGAAGACGAGTTATAGTCTAAGGCAGAGGTGGCCCTCCTTTTTCTCTAAGAGCTCGTTCATAGACGGGGATATCCGTACTTGGTTGCTGACAGTCGGCTTGACCGAACATATCTGAAATCCAACCCCGGTGATAACTACTATGAGTTACTAAATGAATAAGACACATTGCACGAGATAGCATACCTTTGTTTCCTCCAATAAGTTCGTATTGGATGACTTCTGTGAGGTCTGATTCAGAGAGGTTTTTTACATATTCTATTAACTCAAGGTCTATTTGCTTCCTTACATTCCAGAGCTCCTCAAGTGTTTTGTATTTTACTTCTCTGAGCTCGGAAATTTTATGAGACTTAAACTGCATATGAGCTATCCAGATCAGGTCAACATTAACTAGGTGATGAAGGCTAACAAATATAGATTGTAGTGGTGTTTTTCTAACTTTATTTACTTCGTCCTCCGGCATGGCAGATACCATCCGGTAAGTCTCAGAATTTGCCCAAGAATTATACTCAAAAAGTGATAATATATAGTTCTTATCTTTCATAACAACTCCCTTTGTATGGTTATAAACAAAGCTATGATATATCCATATGTAAATAATTAGAGTTTTATATATCTGTAAATATTGTTATTCTCGTTTTAGAGATAGATTATATGTAAAAAGAGATTTTATAATATGGCAAGTTTTGATGTTGTATCACGCATAGAAATTCCCGAAGTTGATAATGCAATACAAGGGGCATTGCGTGAAATTTCTACACGTTTTGATTTTAAAGGTAGCAACTGCAGCATAGAACGTGTCGAAGAAAAATTATTGCTAACTGCTGACGACGATTTAAAGTTGCGTCAAGTGCAGGAGTTATTGCGAGGTTATTTGTCTAAACGCAAGGTAGAGGCTGGTGCATTTGAATTTGGAAAACCTGAGTTAGCATCGGGTAATACAGTTCGCCAGTCAGTTGCCATCAGACAGGGTATAGATCGTGAGACGGCACAAAAAATTACAAAAGCTATAAAAACATCTAAGTTGAAAGCGCAAATCGCAATACAAGGCGATGAGCTAAGAGTTTCTGGAAAGAAGAGAGATCAACTACAAGATTCTATAGCACTTATTAAATCACTAAAAATAGAACTTCCGCTGCAGTTTGTAAATTTTAGAGATTAGTAATTGTATATTTTAGTTTTCAGTGAAGTCTAGCGCCCCTTTAATAAATAATTCTTCAATAATGGGTATTTTCGTAATTAGTTTTTGTTCAAACAAGTAACCTAATAGTATATTAACAATCTCCACGTTTTTATCTGAGAGGCCAAAGCTCATATAGTCATTGTTAGTAGTTTCACCCCAGGGGTCTTGCATCCCTTCTTCTTTATAAAATTTTTCTTTGCTATGGCAAAAGGCGTTAAAAAGCGTCAAGGGAAGTGAAGGGTGTTCTAAAAGTGTGTTATTATGAATGACTATAGTGTGATTTAGAGGATATATTCCTGTTTTTTTTAAATATTTACGTTCTTCAATTTCCGTGTCAGGGAAGATTGGCCGAAGCTTTCTTTCTTCGTAAGGGTTTTGTTCATCTTTTGTTACTGGGGCTAGAAAGGCATCGATTGATCCTTCTACAACCAATTGTTCTAAATCACCCTCAATAATTTCAACAGAAGCTTCTTCAGGGGGGGTGAAACGCTGGTTTTTTCCAGTTACCCAATTAATGTCCGACCAGTGTAAGTCATACTGATCAATCATGGTGCCTCGCCACCAAACTCCAGCTGTTTGACTGAATTCTTTAGCGCCAATGGTTTTACCGACTAAGTTCGATGGATGTATGATTTCACTATCTTTACTGACATATAAGGACCCATGTCTAAAGTCACGATTAAGAAAGATAGGGATCGCAGTCATCCAGTCTACACCCCGGTCTTTCATCATAGAATAATTTGCTAAAGAAAATTCATTGACCTCGAAAGGTTTGTTTTCAAGTACGGCTTTAAATGCTTCCACGCCTGAAACCGGATTATAATTTAAATTTAAGCCATCTCTAATACCATTTACATAACGAAAGAAAGGATAATTATTTCCAATAACTTCAATTTTATTTTTTTTGGAATTATCAGGCATATAGGTATCTCTTAAATTTTTGGGTTAAGTCGGTTTTACTATTTATTACTTTAAATATCTTTTGAAATTATTTCTTGGCCAATCTCTAAAAGTTATTTTATTCAAGTTAATTAAAAACTTATTATTACAGATTACAAAACTACAGAGTATAAGAAAGAAGTGGTGCCGCAGAGACGATTTGAACGCCTGACCTGATGCTTACAAGGCAACTGCTCTACCAACTGAGCTACTGCGGCACTTTATTGATCTTCTATTACTTAAATCGTAATTTATCAAATTTATATTTTAAAATAAGCTATTTAAGAAATTTCGTATAGTGCGATTGCAGCTGCATTAGATACATTTAAACTTTTCAACGACCCCGACAAAGATATGCTAGCTAAAATATCGCATGCTTCACGAGTAAGTCTTCTCATACCACGACCTTCTGCTCCCAATATTAATGCTGTAGGTCCTGAGATTTTAATTTCATCTAGTTTTTGTGAGGCTTCACCATCTAGGCCAATGCACCAAATATTTGACTTTTTTAGGCTTGATAGGGCTCGTGCTAAATTTTTAACTCTCACTATTGGGCAGTGTTCAAGTCCACCAGAAGCTGACTTAGCTAGTACCCCAGTAATTTGTGGCGTGTGCCGGTCTTGAACAATTATAGCGTCTACCTTAAAGCTAGCGGCTGTTCGTATTATAGCCCCTATATTATGAGGGTCGGTAACTTGATCCAAAACAACAACAGCACCTTTATTTTTTTTAGATAATATATCACATACTTCGTCTAGTGTTATGGTATCCAGCTCTCTAGTTAAAACGGTTATTCCTTGGTGTATTGCACCTTCTGGAAGGACTTCATTGATAGTATCTCTTGTCACTATCTCTAGTTTTACATTAGGTAGTAATTTTATATTACTATTTATGCTTTTAGCTAGTGAGGTATCGCAGGTTAAAATTCTTGAATAAACCCTTAATGGATTCTCTAATAGAGCCATTACTGTATGAGTTCCATATAGCCATGATAATGCTTCTTTTTCAAAAGAACGGTTCATTTTTTTATTTCTTTGTGTAATGTGATTTATTA